>Ga0209166_10000133_pt1 | contig 96212 bp, 82 predicted proteins | sample Coa_R1_3_FD_187151 | JGI IMG/M metagenome (GOLD analysis project Ga0209166, IMG submission 187151) | Surface soil microbial communities from Centralia Pennsylvania, which are recovering from an underground coalmine fire - Coalmine... | ecosystem: Environmental > Terrestrial > Soil >...
TCTTCAGCTTCGCTCAAAACCAGTTCCGCTTTCGGTCGTCCCCTCGCCATCGCTGTATCTCCGCTCGGAAAGATACCTCAATGATAGGTTCAATATATGACACGAATTAGTGGGACACCACACTAGCCTGATCCATGATAAACGGGAGATCGAAATTGTCTGCATCACGCCTCTGGGTCATCGTCCTTGCCCTGCTCACGACTACGGTCTCGATTGCGGCGGATCCAGCGCCGACTCCCGTCAAATCCACCGACTTAAGCAAGAAATCGCCCCTCGACGGACTCAAATATCGGCTGGTCGGTCCCTTCCGCGGCGGTCGTGCCACGGGCGTTGCGGGCGTCATCAGCGATCCCAACACGTATTACTTCGGCGCTGCCACCGGCGGATTGTGGAAGACCATCGATGGAGGCACCAACTGGAAGCCGTTATGGGACGATTTTCCCGAGGCCGCGGCCGCCGTCGGTGCCGTCGCCGTGGCGCCATCTGATCCCAAAGTCGTCTATGCAGGCACCGGCGAGATCAACATTCGCGGCAATGTCGCCACCGGCAATGGCCTTTATAAATCGACTGACGCCGGGAAAACCTGGCATTTCTCCGGGTTGCGCGACAGTCAGGTGATTGGCCGCATCATCGTCGATCCCTCCGACTCCAACATCGTTCTCGTGGCGGCGCTCGGGCATACCTTCGGCGACAATCAGGAGCGTGGCGTGTTCCGCACAACCGATGGCGGTGCCAATTGGAAGAAGGTGCTTTATGTTGACGCCAAGACCGGCGCTTCGGACGTCGCCTTCGATCCCAACAATCCCAAGATCCTCTATGCCGGCATGTGGCAGGCCTATCGCAAGCCTTGGATCATGGAGAGCGGCGGACCGGGCAGCGGCCTCTACAAGTCCTTCGACGGCGGCGAGCATTGGCGGCGTTTGAGCGGCGGTGGATTGCCGGACGGCATCCTGGGCCGCATCAATGTTGCGCCGACGGCTGACTCCAAAGTGGTCTATGCGATGATCGAGGCGAAGAAAGGCGGCCTTTTCCGCTCGAATGACGGCGGTGAGACCTGGACGCTGGTCAGCGACAAGAACAGCATCAAACAGCGCGCCTGGTATTTCAATACGGTCTTCGCCGACCCCAAGGACGCGAATAGCGTCTATGTACTCAACACCTCGCTCTACCGTTCCACCGATGGCGGCAAGAGCTTCAAGACGCTGAAGACCCAGCATGGCGACAATCACGAATTGTGGATCGATCCGACCAATCCTAGGCGCATGATCGAAGGCAATGACGGCGGCGCCAATATCTCTGTCGATGGCGGCGAGACTTGGACCTCGGAGATGAACCAGCCCACTGCCCAGTTTTATCACATCGCCGCCGACAATGAATTTCCGTTCCGCCTCTACGGCGACCAGCAGGATAATTCCAGTATTTCTATCGCGACAGCGGGTCGCTCAGGCGGCGTCGGCATCGAGGACTGGAGCCCGGTCGGCGGCGGCGAGAGCGGCTTCATCATTCCCGACCCCACAGACGCCAATATCGTGTATGGCGGCGGCTACGATGCCGAGCTAACCCGCCATGACCGGCGCACCGGCCAAAACATCCAGATCACGCCGTGGCCGCGCAACACCATGGGCTGGGCCGCGGAGAATCTGAAGTATCGATTCCAATGGACGGCGCCGATCATGATCTCGAGATTCGAGCCCCATGCCCTGTACTTTGCCGCACAGGTGCTATTCCGCTCGCTGGATCAGGGCCGCAGCTGGACAGTGATCTCGCCCGATCTCACCCGCAACGACAAATCCAAGCAGCGTTCTTCGGGCGGGCCGCTGACCAAGGACAATACCAGCGTCGAGACGTATGACACCATCTTCGCCGTCGCCGAGTCGCCCAAACTCAAGGATTTGATCTGGGTAGGCAGCGACGACGGGCTGGTGCATCTGACCCGGGACGGCGGGACCCACTGGACCAATGTGACGCCCAAGAGCATGCCCGAATTCGCCACGGTCCAAATGATCGAGCCCGATCCCAACAATCCCGCCGTGGCCTATGTTGCCGCCGATCGTCATCGGCTCGATGATTTCAAGCCTTATGCGTTCCGCACCGAGGACTATGGCAAGAGCTGGACTCCCATCACCGAGGGGCTGGCGCCGGATGCGTATCTGCACGTCATCAGGCGTGATCCCACCCGGTCGGGTCTGCTTTATGCCGGCACGGAGAGCGGCATCATGATGTCTTATGATGACGGCGCTCACTGGCAGAGCCTGCAATTGAACCTACCTGTCGTGCCCGTGCATGACCTCGTGGTGCATGGCGATGCCCTGGCCGTTGCCACACACGGCCGCGCCTTCTGGATGATCGACGATTTATCCCCCGTGCGGCAGTGGACACCCACGATTCCGACGGAGACGGCGCATCTGTTCAGGCCGGCCATCGCCAACCACACGGCCTTCGGCGGCGGCGGGCAACAGCGCTATTTCGGCGGAGCGAACCCACCGGCCGGCGCGGTGATCAGCTACACCTTGTCGCCGCAGATCGGCAAACCGCGGCCTCCCAAGGATGCCGATAAAGATGCCGACAAGAAGGACAAGGACAAGGATGAAGATAAGGCTGACCCCCTCGATCAGCGCATCAGCCTCGATATTCTCGATGCCAGCGGCAAGCTGATCCGTCACTTTCCGGAATCCGAAGATGCCAAGAGTCCCGGTGAGGACGATGCCAAACTCGAGCCGGAAGAGGAGGAAGAAGGGGGACGTACCTCCAAACCACTCAAGCCGCCGCATTTCGCCGGCTTCAACACGTTCGCGTGGGACTTGCGCACCGACAAGGCGCGCGCCATCAAGAATGCGCCCTTGTGGGCGGGTAGCGTGGAGGGTCCCAAGGTGCTGCCGGGCCGCTACCAGGTCAGGCTGACCGTCGATGGTATGAGCCAGACTCAGCCGCTCGAGATCGCACCGGATCCGCGCGGCACCGCGACTCTCGATGAACTCGCCAAGCAGTTCGCTCTGCATAGTGCGATCAACGCCCTGCTGACCGAGGTGCATGACGCCGTTCTCGACATCCGCGCCATCCGCGTCAAGATCATGGCGGCCAAGAAGGCAGCCACCGGATCGAAGGCCGCCAAGGTCGCGGCCGCCGGCGATGCCCTCGACCGCAAGCTGACCGAGGTTGAGGAGATCTTGATCCAACCGCGCTCGCACGCCTCGGAGGACGCATTGAACTATCCGGTGCGATTGAACAACACGCTGGCGGCGTTAGGGTCGCTGGTGGGTTCCGGCGATGCGGCGCCGACTACGCAGAATGAAGCTATGTTCGCCGAACTGAAGAGCGAGGCAGCCTTGGGCTTGACCCGGTGGCGCGAGCTCAAGGCCCAAGAGGTTGCTGCGTTCGAGACGCTCAGCAGGTGAGATCGAGATTGTGAATGCGGGCGTGTCGATTGCCATTGGGGAACTGCGCAAGTGAGCGCTAGTAGTGCCGCCGGATCGTCGATTCCCTGGGCCGGAAAATCGGCGGCCTGCGCGGCGACGGCAATCACCAGGCTCATGGGCCATAGGTACGCGACGGCCGCAAGGCGAATATTTTCAGCTCTCCTATTGCTGGGATCGCGCCAGCTATGTGCGCGATCGTACGCATCGGCAGTTGCTCACACCGGGCCGGCGCGAGTCCCTTCCTTTTCGAAGCGGTCGGCTGACCAGCCGGCAGATCCAGGCCGGCAGCCGACTCGTCGTCGTGCTGAGCATCATCAAGCAACCCGGGGAGGAGATCAACTACGGTACGGGAAAAGAGGTCGCGGATGAGACGATCGCCGATGCGAAGGAGCCCCTAGAGATCCGGTGGTCCAGTCAGAGCGTCATCGAGATACCTATAAAACAGGTTGTTCAGGAAGCCAAAGACTGGCTGAGATGAATCAGCATGTTCCTAAACCATGCCTTGGCTGGATCGGATTCGGTACGCTCATGCCACCTTGAAGCGAAGGTAAATTCGGCTCTCCGTTTGAGGGTGGAATGAAAGTGATCGTCAGTGCGTGGCGGGCCCAATGTCGCGACGCGCGACCTGGGCAGAAGCGGACGACGGGGCGGTCAGCGATGTCGCACGAACCAATCGCCCACCCTCTGGGCAAGCGACTGGTCAAATTGGCCGGTCTCACCGGCAAAGGCGGCGTGGAGCGAGTCATAGTGTTCGAACGTGTGTCCGGTTCGGGCGAGCTCGACAAATTCCGCGCTGCCGGGTGCATTTCGATTCACCACCTCGACCAGCTGGTGCAGGTCGTCCGCGCTCATGATCCAATCGTATTCTCCACGCATCGCCAACAGGGGAACGCGAACCGCCGACCAAGCCGCCATGAGATCGAGGTCCTGCAGCTGTTGGTAGTACGCGGTCGGGCGGCCGTATTGTCGAGTGGGATCCCCCTGCCATAGCGATTTCAGATCCGGATGGGCTGCAAATATTTCGGCCGGCGATTTTCTGTCCAGTAGGTAGGCGCTATAGAGGGATTCCACCGATTTCATGAGGCCGTTGATTTGATCCGGGCCGTGACCTGCCAGATTTAGGCGCCGGCGCTCGATCTCGAGCATGTGCTCGTACCACGTTTTGCTCCAACCGCCGTCAATCACGTAGCCCTTGACCGGCGCGCCATTCGCCACAAGCGGCGCAAAACCACCGCCATTGCTGATACCGAAGAGAAAAATCGCCGAGGGATCGACGAATTTATATTCGTTTAAATGAGCAAATGCCTGCCGATAGGCTGCAAGCTCAGCTTTGAAGTCGCTTCTGCCGCAGTCTCCATCCGAATCGCCGACTCCCGCCTTTTCGAGGCGCACCGTGGCAAATCCTGGCAAGCTGGCGATTGATCGAAGCATGAGTTGCGTCGCATCGGTAGTACCGTTGCGCGCTTCGACCGAATCGCAGCTCAGCCAGCCGACGACGAAGATCACTGGGAACCGCTTGGCCGGCATGCCGGGGTACGTTGCGATCAGCCGCAACCGATTACCTGCCTCATCGCGAACTGCGTCGTAAAGAACCTTCACTCCGGCATAGGTTTCATCGCGTCCGGAGCCTTCGCCCTTACGCGGCAAAGAAATCCCATCCGTGCCATTCGAAGGCGAGGCTGTGCCCAAGGCGACGAGCGCCGCGAAAATCATTGTCTTGACGAGTGGCATAAGAGATCCTTGTGACCGGCTGGATTTTGAACTCTACCGCCGGGGGAGACTCAAGTGGGACTTGTGAGGGCTAAGTGGCTGCGAATTGGCGAATTTGCGCGCTTGGCCGGTGTTTCCGTGAAGAGGGTCCGTTACTACGCCAACAGCGGACTTGTAGTGCCGGCATACATCGATCCTGGCACTTCATATCGTTTCTATCGCTCCGATCAGCTGCCCATGCTGCGGCAAGTCCGGCATCTGCGAGGACTGGGATTGGGTATGGCCGAACTCAGAGCCTGGCTGGCCGCCGCTGAGGGCTCTGCCGCGCGAATGAGTTTGCTGGGCGCTCTGCAGCACCGGGTTCTGCGGCAAATGGCGGCCGATGAAGAGCGGTTGCGTGCTTTGAAACTGCTCATCGAAGAAGAATTTGAAAATCATGTGCATTGCGGCCTGGGCGATCCGGCCGAGCGTTCCGTGTCCCAGGTCGCCGCGTACAGTATTCGGTACCGGGGGCAGTGCACGCGACACTCGATATATCGTATGTTTGAAGCGGCCGAAATTCGGGTCGCGAGACACGGCGCGCGCGCCGCTCGTCCGCCTTTTCTGATATTGCACGATGCCCAATACGCGGCAGCGTACAAGGACGTGGAGGTGTGCATACCAATCTTGAAGCGATCTATCGCAGCGACCGGCGGTAGGCTGATCGAGGGAACCAGGCGCGCCGTGTGTGGACGCTTTCGCGGGCCTTATGATCAGGGAGTCGCAACATTCGAAGGGATGCAGCGTTGGATCCATTCGAGCGGAGAACGGGTGGCAGGTCCGCTGCGCGAGGTTTATTGGCGTTACGCCGCCGATCAAAAGGGATATGCCATTCCGAAAGCCCAGCTGGCGCAGGCGCCGGCAGACTGTTTGACAGAAATTCAAATACCGATTGCGGTTTGAACGGGCTGACGCTCCGCTACGCTGCCGGGCGGCCTGCAGAATGACGGCCCATGGGCATCGCTGTTACTCATTTAGCCAAAAGGGTTCGAACAGTCTCTCGTCCGGTCCGGCGCCAAATTTGCGATCAATCATGCTCGTGTCCTGAACATGTAAAAGCCCAGCGGCCTTGCGACCGCCGGGCACCTGCTTGTCGTGCGGCTCTCAGGCACCCGGCACCTGGATACGTACGACATCCTTCAACACGCCTTCAAGGCCGCCGAAGACCGTCAACTTGTCGATCTTCTCCGTCACCTTTTCCAGCGTCTCCAACTCCTTCAACCGCAACAGCGTCGGGTTGTCGTCCATCAAGCGCGCGGTGTTGAGCAGCGATCGAGTCGCCGCCGTCTCCTCGCGCCGGCGGATCAAGTTCGCCTGCGCGATCTTTTCCGCCTCGACCACCTGGTTGAGGATCACCTTCATCTCCCCCGGCAAGATGACATCCTTCACACCAACCGAACGAACCACTACACCGTTGCCCTCGAGCTTGCCGGCCACAATGGCGCTGATCTCGCGATCGAACGCTCCCTTATCGCCCAGCAACTCATCCAAGGTGCGAGCACCCACTGCTTCTCGCAGCGCGAACTGCAGCTCCTTGTAGACGTACTCGACGAAGTTGACGAGCCGCGTCCGGGCCAGAACCGGGTCAAGCACCTGCCAGAGCGCCGTCAGGTTGACGCGCAAGCTCACCTTGTCGCGCGTCAGGATTTCCTGGCCCGCAACCTCCATCGTCTGCAATCGCAGATCCACCAACTCTACCTTGACGTTGCGCTGGAACTTCCAGAACGCCGTCAAGCCAGGCTTCAGCACCTCGCGCAGCTCGCCATCCGCGATCAACAGGCCGACCGAGGTATCCGGTACCTCGACGGAGCCGATGGCCGCGGTGTTCGCTGCTGAACCTGCGCGCATCAAGATCCGGGCCGTGGCGGCATCGAGCGCAAAGTCGCGCGAGATATCCTTCACATCGACCCGAACGACGATGGGCCAGCGCCAGTACAGCTGACGCTTACCCGGCGCCAGCACCGACTCCAATCGGCCGTTCTTGTAGACCAGTCCGACCTCGCGGTCGCCCAGTTCCACAATCATCAGGTGCCGTTCGATCAGCGCGCGCGCCTCGGTGATCAGCACGTCGACCCGCGGGTGCTCGAACTCCGCCACAGCAACGTCGTACACCTTGATCTCGGTGCGGTTCAGCGGATCGAACATCCAGTACACGCCCGGATCCAGGACCGCCTCGAAGCTGCGGTTACGAAACAGAAGGCCGCGCTCGTACTGCGCAATCGTGACTCGCTTCATTCCCATCATCGCGTTCATCTCTCTTCTCCTTACCGCGGCCGCCGTACCCCATGTACGGCGGCCATCCAAAAAGGTCGAGGTTCACTTCCGCAGGCCGCGCGGGCCGTGGGGCCGCGGCATTCGCGAAGCCGATTCGCCTCAGTCTTCGATCGTCGAATTCGGTTCCTCGAGAGAGCGAACCAAACTCAGCGACTCAACTCAGCGGCCATCGGAGCAAACACCGCGCGTTCCACCGCTCAAGGCGTTGCACGCGTTGTGTTGGATCGATGCCGAAATGCTCATCGTTCCCCCACCGAAGCTCACCTCGATGCGAGGGGCTAACCTCGCCTCAACACCATCAAGTCCCAGTTTGTGGACTGGTACAAGTGCGGGAGTCGAACCCGCGACACACGGTTTTCGAGACCGTTGCTCTACCCATCTGAGCTAACTTGTGGTGGCTGAAACAGAGCGGCCGTGTGGTACGCGCCAGCGCAACCCGAAGCGGGGCACAAGCGCGCCAGGTGGGCTTACGAACCCACTTTCGTTGCACGATCGATGTTTCGACCTCGTCGCGGGATCGCGGTAATCCGCGGTCCCAAATCCTCCTCTCTCGTTCTCTCTAGCTTCTCGCCGCCCAAAACGACGAGACCCCGGTCGGCAGTGCCTTCCGAGGTCTCGGTGAGAGATTGTTCCGGGGACTGCCATCTGGTCAGCCCCGCAACTTATGCGAACGAGGCTAACGCATCACAATTTCCAAAGTGCGCGGCGGCGCACCGCGGGAATTCACGAGATTTCCCGCGCAATCTTTCAGCACGCAACGCTGCCGCGTCTCAAAACCTGTTGATCGATGATTCATAGGGGCGCGCAATTTACGCCAAAATTGCGGCGTGTCAACTAATTTGTCGAAATTATCTCGCTATGGATTCATAGGATGCGCAGCCTGCAACGCGGGAGTATGTCTACTCACACCACTCGTCGCGGTCGGGCAGAAGCGGAAGGTCGGCCAATTCGGGTCCTGCCAATTCCAGCGCACGAGCGACAATATGGCCATTTATCGCTCACTTTAATGGCAAATACTGAGCGATAATGGCTCATCCGGCCCCCGTCAGTGCTGCTTCTCACCGATCCCCTCGCGTTGCTGGACGATGCAGGAACCCCACCCGATCAGGCGCGCGTTCGCACCACAGAGATTGGGGGGCTTGTGCGCGACTCGAGCTCACACACCTTCTCCGAGGCCTCGATGAGCGCGCCGATCTCCGGCGCCGAATAATGCGTCGTGATGTGCTGTGCCTTGTGACCGAGGAGCAGCTTGCGATCCTCGAAGTTGACGCCGGCAACCCGCAGCCTATGACCGTACGTGTGCTTCATATCGTGAACGCGAATCGACCGAAATCCTGCCGGACACGGGCGCCCGAGCTCACGCTCGTAGCGCGCTGCGGCGCGCCGCCGCGCGGCCTTCCAGCCCGAGTTGTAAATCCGGGTCACGGGACGGCCGTCGCAGGTAAAGACGAATTCGCGATGCCGGCCCCGGCAACTCGCGATCACGGATCGAGCAATTCGATTGAGCACGACGAAGCGGTCAAGCCCATTTTTCACATAGTCGCGGGGAATGACAAAGATGGAAGCGCCGAGCTCTGGGATGTGCGACTCCCACTGCCAGTGCAGGTTGACGACCTCCTGTTCCCGGAGGCCTGTGTTGACCTTGAAGAGCGCCATTGCGGCGAGGTGATCTGCGAGTTCAGAGAACAACAAGCTTTGCTCCGCGATCGACAGCGGGTAGGGCTCTCGCGCGCGCGGATGACGCTGCATCTGGATGAGAGGCGCCACCGGAAGCCAGGGCCGGTGGGTTTCATCGCGCCACAGGCGTGCCGCCAGATTCAGGATGCGTCGCACGACGGAGAGATCCCGATTGATCGTTCCCGGGCTGCGGCCCTGGCCGAGTCGGGAGCGGATATACGGCGCGAGTGTATCGTGATGCACCCGTTGCAGAGGCAGCGCGCCGATGAAGGGGTCGAGAATCGCTAGCGCCCGTTGGTCGCGCTCCAGACTGCGCTTGTGCTGATTTTCGGCAAGAAACTTCGAGCCGGCCTCGCGAAAAGTATGCTCGCGCTGTTCACCGAACAGATGTACCTGACGGGCCTGGGTCACCCGTCGCGCCAGAAGCGCCTGGGCCTCGGTAAGGTCTCGGGTGCCGGTGCTCGCGCAGATCCGCTTACCGTAGATGACCTTGTCGATGTGCCAGACGCCGCCGCGAAGCAGGAGTCCCGGCGGTCGTCTTTGAATCGGAGCCATGGGGGCGGTTGCAACAGTGGATATCCGGATTCGACGATCGCATGCCCCCGAGCGGCAATGGAACACTCCTTTCCACTGCAAAAACCTCGAAATGAATGGATGCCGCCCATGAGTATTCGAGCGAAGACATTTGCGCTCGATGATCGGCAGTCGACTCCAGACTACGCTGAGCTTATGCTAGGTCTGAGGTAGTTGTTTGAGCCCGCCGAAATGGAAAACTTTGCGCTGCCAAGCATGGGCGGAAAGCGCCGATGCCGCGCACACGGTGCCCGAGGGCTCAACCCTCGTAACAAAGTGAAGGAATGAATCGGTGTGACAGTTGCAGACCTCCAAACTCTCGAATTCCTAAGAAGCCTGGCGGATACGTTGGCGGCCGGGACCGTGGATCTACCCGTTTTTCCGCAGGTCGTGATCAAGGTTCAGGAGGCCTACAAGGATCCGGACTTTACGCCGCAGAAGGTTGCGCGTGTCATTTCGACTGAACGCACGCTCGCCGACCGGCTGCTCCAGATGGCGAACTCCGTTGCCTTCAACGCGACGGGGCGAGTGATCATCGACCTAGGTGTCGCCATCAATCGCCTGGGGGCCCAAAAGGTCTACAGTGTCGCTCTCGGGCATGCCGTCGCGCATATCCGGCACAGCGAATCACTGCGATCCATCGCCCCTCGGCTGGATGAGCTCTGGTCCGAATGCGTCATGGTCGCCCATTTTTCCGAAGCGGTCGCCAAGCGAAAGTCGCTGCCGTTTCCAGGCGCCTTTGCGGCCGGTCTGCTGCACGGCATAGGACGTTTCTACATTCTGGTGCAAAGTGCGAGCCGGGGAGCGCCGCAAGCTCCTCTAAATCCAGCGCTTGTCGAGGCATGGCATCCGGCAATCGCCAAGGCGGTGCTGAAAAACTGGCAGATGGATGAGGCGGTTTGCGAAGCGGTCGGCGCCCAAGGGGAGGTTAACATCGTCCGAGTCGGCCCTCCGACACTGACTGATGTGTTGATCGTGAGTATTCGACTCGCGCACCGGCTGCGAAACAGCTACGACACCTCGACCCTCAACGCAGGCGGAGCTTTCGTGCGACTTGACCTGAGTGTCGAGGCCTGTCGAAGCCTCATCGCTCAAGCCAGTGAGGAAACAAGAGCGCTGCAGCGCGCTTTACGTCCGTAGGATCGCTAGACAATTCTCCTGGAATCAGTGTGTTGTCGCCTAATGATCGCTTGCAGCTGGGCGATGTGGGAGTTATTTATCGCTGCGGGTATCGCGGCTAAGCAACACTGTTATAAGCAAGTTGCTTATTGCGTATAACCATATTATACTCACTCTGAGAATTGCGTATAAAAGTAGATTGATGTCATGGCCGCGCCACTAGTTGCTCAAACTACCTATGCCGAATTGCTGGAGCGCTGCGAGGCGAGTTACTTCAGCCAAGCCTTCGCAGAGGACGGCACATTTAACTCGAAAGCAATCAAGGGGCGCCGCTACTGGTACTTCCAGAAGTCGACGGCCCAAGGGCGCGTACAGCGATACGTTGGTCCGGAGACCCAAGAACTTCTGGAGCGCATCAAACATCATCGTGAACAGCGAGATGACGAAAAGGAGCGCCGCGCGTTGGTTTCAGCCCTCACCAGAGCGTTCGGTCTTCCCGCCCCGATTGCGCCAATAGGCGATCTCGTGGCCGCGCTCGCGCGGGCGGGAGTGTTTCGCCTGCGCAGTGTTTTGGTCGGTACCGTGGCCTATCAGAGCTATCCGGCAATTCTTGGTACCAAATTACCCAACGCGCTGCTCCAAACGAGTGACGTAGACATCGCGCAGTTCAGCAGTATTTCAGTTGCGGTGGGAGATCAAACCGCACCCATGCTGGATATCCTACGCGGTGTAGACAAGACATTTCGCGAGATACCACCTCTCGCGCGTCACCAGCATACGACGAGTTACATTGGCAAGGGTGGCCTGCGCGTGGATTTCGTTACCCCGAATGAGGGGGCGAATACTGATTCGCCGCAGAATCTTCCTGCCCTCCAAACCGACGCACAACCGCTCCGGTACCTGGATTTCCTGATTCACGATCCTATTAGCGCCGTGATGTTGTACAAGTCAGGAGTCCTTGTCCTTGTGCCTGCGCCTGAGAGATTTGCCGTGCACAAGTTGATTCTCGCACTTGAGCGTCCGCCCGCAGTGACGAAGCGAGATAAGGATGTCTCACAGGCGGAGGCATTGATATTGACGTTACTCGAGAAGCGCTCGGACGAACTGCGATTGGCTTGGGATGAGGCATACGGCCGCGGACCACGGTGGCGGAAATTGTTACTGGGAGGCATGACCCGCCTGTCCTCGGAAGCCCGCGACCTGTTGCTGAGGACGCTGCAGAAGCCCCGCGAGATTTTGAAGGGCATAATGCTGACATTCTCCGATGCGCCGCCGCTATACGATTCGAGTCGAGAGGTCATCAGTTTCGTCGGTGAAGCACTCGGGCATTCTGTGAAGTGTGCTGTAAGTCGCGAGGCGCTGGATGATCATTTTGGCTCGGATAGGCGAGACAACGAAGGGCGGCTTGCGACATTTCACCGCAACCGATCAAAGATCGAGCGGATGGTCAAGACAAAATATCTCTGCTGGGCTGTTGAAGAGCCAGACTCCGTGTTGTTAACAACTGCAGACGTGGAAAAGCTCTCTCAAGATAATACATAGCGAGGACACCGGGCGGAAGCCCGTTTCTGCGATAGCCAGCAACAGGGACAACCACTTTCGGATTTGGATAACAATCAGCGTCGTTTTCATCACACTGTCTCCGCATCGATCTTGTCGTATTCCTCGTGCGACCCGAAATACCACGCCGTCGCGCCTCTTCAAGGACACATGCAGTTCTATGCAGCTGCCGCGCGCTCCAAGTGCGCGCGTTCGATCTTTTGGATCTTCGGCCGGCGCTTCTTTGCTGCATGCCAAAGATCGTAGGCAGCTTGCATGCTGAGCCATGATTCAGCCGAGCCACCAAGCGCGGCGGCCAGCCTAATAGCAAGCTCAGCGCTGACGGCGGCATGTCCATTAAGCACGCGCGACAAAGCGACGCGGGAAACGCGTAGGCGTTTGGCGAACTCGGTCACCGTCAAATCACCACCCAGGACGCCATCCTGGAGTACCTCGCCGGGGTGCGGTGGGTTGTGCATGCGCGTCATAGCCATCTCCTCAGTGATAATCCAAATAGTCGACCAAGATCGCGTCGGTGCCTTCAAACGTGAAGGTCAGACGCCAATTTCCGTTCACCGACACAGCCCAGTGGCCAGCACCATCGTCATGCTCAAGTCTCGTTTGCCGTTCAAAACCTCGCTCACGCGGCTGGAAGTTCCAAGTAATGGCACAAGATCGGCGCGCGACAGGCTATGCTGATCCATTAAGTAGCTGAGAAGCACAGGAAGTGCTGGCGCGGTACGTGGCCACTGTGCGCGCTCGTAAGCTTCGACCAGGCGGGCCTGAGCTACCATCCGTGCGCCATCCTGAGGATCACTCGATCCCATTAGCTTTTCGACCAACCTTTTGGCATCAGCGTGGTCTGCTGCATTTTGTATAACAATCAGCGTCGTTTTCATCACACCGTCTCCGCATCGATCTCGTCGTATTCCGCGTGCGACCCGTAATTAGGTTCTCGTTCGCTTCGAGTTGGCGCGCACGAATTCGCAGAATGCCTTTTCGTCCATCCTACCGGCGGCGAGTTCAAGGATGGCCTGCGCCGCCGCTTCCTCGCTCGCCGTGAAGCGATAGCCATTAAGTTCGAGAAAGAGTATGCCGACAACAAAACCTGTACGTTTATTGCCATCGACAAAAGGGTGATTCTGCACGATACCGGCGGTGTACTTCGCCGCAAGCTCGACAATATCCGCGCTCTCGTAGGCCAATTGATTCATCGGCCGGCCGAGTGCGGAGTGCAGTAGCGCTTCATCACGCAAACCCGTCGCGCCTCCGTGTTCGACCAACTGTCGATCATGAATCGCGAGCACGAGCTCGGCTTCGATCCAGATCGGTTTGCTCATTTCGATAGAACGTTGAGCGTGTTCCGATAGCGCGACATGATCTCCTCGGCCTTCTCCATCTTCTTTTGGAAAGCCGGATCGAAGGGCGTGAGACGGTAAGTATTATTCGGACCCTCGATCAGGAAGAGTTCTTCCCCCTCGCCGGTACGAAGGCGATTGACGACCTCCTTGGGAAGTACGAGCCCGAGGGAATTTCCAACTTTCCGCACCTTGAGCGCTACCATATCGTACCTCGTGACTCGAACTGCGCCGTGCGAAGCCCGGCGGCGTAACAATTGTCCTGTTAACAGGTTACCACAATAGTTATAACTATGCTATCCGGAGCATGCGCGTTAGAAGTTATCTGGAGGGCAATCAAAATAGCCGATGAGAGAAACAACTAAGGCCAGTGGTTAAATATCAGAGCTCAGCAGCGATCGAGGTGCGAATGCCAACCGAAATCTGCATCGTAAAAGGGGACATCACGACTCTCGATGTGGATGCGATCGTCAATGCGGCGAACACATCGCTTCTGGGCGGCGGCGGAGTAGACGGGGCGATTCACTATGCTGCTGGGCCGGAACTGTTGGAGGAATGCCGGGGGCTTGGAGGTTGTCCCACCGGCGAGGCGCGGATCACGGGTGGCTATCGCTTACCCGCGCGGTGGGTCATTCATACCGTGGGGCCGGTTTGGAAGGGTGGGAGCCGGAATGAAGCGGCGCTGCTGGCTTCTTGCTATGAAAACTCTTTGCGGTTGGCGGTTGAGAAAGGTTTGAAGTCGATTGCCTTTCCGGCCATCAGTACCGGGGCGTATGCGTATCCGATTAAGGAGGCGACGCGGATTGCCATTGGTGAGGTAAGGCGTTTTACAAGGGAATCAGAGGTGCTGGAGAAAGTCGTGTTTTGCTGTTACTCAGGCGAAGATTTTGCCGCCTACAAGAAGCTCATCGGGTAGTCAGTTCGCTGAGGTTCGTGTTCTATTCTACAATGAGGCACGATGACAGGGAGGTTGGTGGGCTATGCAGAGCAATTTCCATACTTTGATTCCGATGGTCGCAGTTGTCGCTCTGGGTGCGCTGGACTGTTCGCCACGTGTTGTTCATTTGCAGCCGCAATCAGCTTCGGAGTCCGACGGCAGAGCAGGTGTTCTCCAGGCGGCCGGAGATCGAAGTCGCGTCGGCAGGCCTTGATCCTAAATGTCAGGAGCCGGTGACACCGGAGCTCCTGGCTTGGGCGGACGTGATTTTTGTCATGGAACGTCATCACCGCAACAAGCTGCTCAAGCAATTCCGGACGAGTATTAGAAATCAGATGATAGTCGTCCTAGGCATCACCGACGACTACGAGTATATGGACCCGCGCTTGATACGCCTATTTGAGCGGTTGGTGCCGCCGTATTTGGGAATGCGTGTGGAATGAAGTGTAGATATTTCGCAAATCGGTGGGTGGCCGCGGGCTCGCACCAGCGCCTAAATGCGTATTCTGCACTCTTAACCACCGCCCTCGTGGGGAACGAACTTTTCGTACCTCCTTTTCATAGAAGCGCAAAAGTCACTATCTGCCATCAGTCGTAACCATCCGACCTGGGTCGTCATAATGCCGAGGTTGCCCGGCCGCGGATGCCAATGCATCTGGAAAGTTTCACCCTATAACCGCAAACAATACAGAGTTCACATGTAATCGAGGAAACGAAGGCTAAAGCCGTGCGGGGCGGGTGCGGGACCTCTGACCTTGCGCTCAGCCGAGCGGATCGTACCGTTTGCCCCAACAGTGGCCGGGATGCGGCAACGGGACGCCATTATCGAAATACGGTAGACTTCCGATGAGCACTTTTGCGACGTGCTTAATGACGAAGCGACACCCAAGATCAAGATCCGCCGAGTAATATTCCGGACCATTCACCATGGAACAAATGCTGGACACTAGCCATGAACACGGAATTGATGGATCTTTCCCGAGAGAGGCCGCTTCCCCGAATCGATCTTCGCATTGCATTCATGTCCACAAGAGAGGTTGGCGGGCCGCTTTCAATGATTATTCGACCGATCGGGACTTGCGGCCGCTGCTACTTCAAGGCGATGCGCTTACCATCCTAAAGGACCTGCCCGAAAATACGGTGGATTTTGCCATGACATCGCCGCCCTACTGGGGCAAGCGAGAGTACGCTGAAGGTGGAATCGGACTTGAAGGCGACTATCGGCACTTCGTGCGGGCGCTTGCAGATATTTTCCTAGAACTGAAGCGGATCCTTAAGGCAGAGGGATCATTCTGGCTAAATATCGGTGACACCTACGAAAATAAGCGCCTCCTGGGAATACCGTGGCGCGTTGCACTGGAAATGACCGATAACCAAGGATGGACGCTGCGCAACAGTGTCATATGGAACAAGGTCAAGAGTGGAATGGACAATACTAAAGATCGGCTAGGCAACGTCCACGAACATGTGTTCCACTTCGTGAAGCAGCCCAAAGGCTACTATTACAACGCGGACGCAATCCGATCCAAACCACGTGAGACGAAGATTGTAAACGGTTCGGTCATCTCTGCGACGGGAGTTTCTGGAATTCGCTACAAGCGGCAACTCGAGCTGACTACCGCATTAGATGAGTCTGAGAAGGCAAATGCGTTCCGGGCGCTCGAAGGGATCCTCGGCGACGTCGCAGGTGGACGCATATCTGATTTTCGAATGATCATTCGTGGCCAGCAACGAACGACGCACTCCGACAAAGAAAACGTGTCAGGTCGCGCCAAAGAGCTACTTACGAAGGGATTCTACTTTCTAAAGTATCACCCCAATGGCAGCAAGCCCGCTGATGTTTGGGACATTATTCCAGAAGACACGCAGAAGCGGGAGTCACATTTCGCTCCATATCCAATGGATTTGTGCCGCATTCCAATCTTGGCTACGTGTCCGGAAGGGGGCATTGTGTTGGATCCCTTCTGCGGAACCGGCACCACATTGCTGGCCGCGCGAAACATGCGAAGAAGGTCGATCGGGATCGACTTGTCCTCGGAATATTTGGAGTTCACCGCGCAGCGATGCGAATCGCTCATATGAGCATGGTGGTCGAACTCTTCGGGCACTCCACAAAGGAAAAGAATAACTGGAAGAAGATCGTAAAGGAGCAGCAATGTCCGTTTCTGGGGAAGATGTGCTACAAGGTCCGCAAAAGCGATCCTTCGACCGCCATCGGCTCTTGCACAGTCCTCTACGGCAAGCCGCCTGAACCGTTCATAATTTGTCCAACGCGGCTCATCGATCGACGCCAAATCTTCGCGGATTGCCTTCATTTGCTCACGACACATGAGCCTGGCAACGAGTTGCACATCGTTTCCGAGATTTCAGTTCCGGGCGGAAGCGTCGACTATTTCCTCGTATCGGTCAAAGGCGACAAAGTTCGCGACTTTGTCGGCATCGAGCTTCAAACGCTCGATACAACCGGCACCGTCTGGCCAGAGCGGCAACGTCTTTTGAGCGAGCTTGGCGTACCTCGGAACGACGTTGCAGAGAAGTCTGATAAACCATACGGCATGAACTGGAAAATGACGGCGAAAACGATCTTGGTTCAAATGCATCACAAGATTGAAACTTTCGAGCACGTCAACAAGAAACTAGTCCTAGTCATTCAGGACAAGCTTCTGGCGTACATGACCAAGGAATTCAATTTCGCACACTTGCGCAACCCGGCAACACTCGGCGACTCCATGCATATGCACGCCTATAGTTTCGTCGCGCAGCCCGACAAGTCATTGCTGCTTTCACTAGCGGCTCGGCTAAGCACGGACGCCGAAGGAATATCGAAGTGCATGGGTTTGCAAGCCGAGGCCCGCGTCGAGCTCCTACAGATCATCGCCGCACTTCAGGAAAGAATTTCCCCAGCCACCAGGTTCGCCATCGTCTAACCTCGCAACTCTGGTGGTCTATATGCCTGTTCGCGCTTCGCTAGCAGAAGTCTCCGAATGCGAGAAAAAGCTCCTTTTAAATGAAAAGCGATGTCTGCGAGGAATGAGTTATCAGTGAAGCTCAATGCGGGATGTGGCAATGTCGCGCGAGGGGTAGGGATGCCCGGGCGCCTGTACCTAAGCAGCTATGGGGGACAGGAGCGCCAATGATCAGGATTTCCCTTATCCGTGTGGCGTACTCGAGCGCAAAGAGGATGATGTCCCTGCTGCCTTGCGAACTGGGCAGCCTGCGCTTGAGTTGCGAAGGTCCCTCCAATGGTTTGTCCACCGGCAAGCTCGACTACATAGTCTGAGATGGGAGTGCCTTCCGGGCGGCCTTTCGGTCGAGGCTCGACAAATACATTAGCCATTCCATGCTCCTTGTTGCTGTCCATTACAACTCTAAATGAATGTAACCCCGAAAATGTCTTACAGTCAACCAGTGTGTGCACCACGCCGCACCCCTGCTCGAAGTATCGAGGAGTGCTATTTCCAAATCTCTGTTGGCTGGTGGACAAAGTAGATCTGTACTTGGTCCGGTGAGATGGGTGCTCGCGCCTGTACGTGTGAAGTCCTCGTCGATCAGTCCCCGCCTTGCCGGCGCCGTTCGTCAGTCGTTTGCGCCAGCCATACCTCAATTTCTTGGCGCTTCCAAGGACGTACCCGGATTGCACGATGAGGTCCTTTCAAATGACGTCATTCCCGAGCAAATATTGCGAGTGCCTTCTTGAGTGCGTCGCGGTCGTCCTGGGCTCGCTCAAGTAGCGCATTCAACTTGCCAATATTCGCCGGCGAGGCATCCAGACTTGGATTGGGATAAATCTGAGCCATGAATTGATAGTCGAGCTCGTCGATGTCGGTCCCGCCGAGTATCGGTTGACCAGATTTGGTAACTGAACCCGGAATTTGATAGCACATGATCGAGTTGGGGTCCGGATGCGCCGTTCCCAGTAGGGAAGATTCCTCGATCGGGGTTAGTACTTGTTGCCGGACTTCCTCTGCACTCCAACCCTGTGTGGCCCCAAAGTAGGTTATCGCCTTAGCGGGATCAATCAAGTTTACGAGTTCCGCGCGCATGTGTTCGTGCGGGCAACCGAGGGTGTGTCCTGTCTCGTGACGTACAACGCGATGGAACTCTGACTCTGGAGTATCCATAGTGAATGCCTCGAGGTTCATGGTCGGCTCACCGGACGCAATGCTGAGGATGTCGGTCCCCAGATAGGACCAATAGCCGCTGTCCGCCGTACGCGCGATGCGCACTTGCGGATCGGTACTAGTTTCCACGAACTGCGCATTGATCCTCGAAGACCAGGCATTCATGTGCAGCAGTATCCGCGCGCGCAGGTCTTGCGGCGCACCGTCGAGAAAGCCGACAGTGAGTTTTACGCCGTTCGTATGCCAATACTTAGTCGTCAAGACGGCAATTCGTTCACGGGTCGGCTGAAAATCAGGAATCAATGCCGTCAGGCGATGCAGCGGAGTGTAGTTAAGCGGATTAATGTTAATCGCTTGGGTGGCCGCCGCTGCCCACTGGGCAACCGGCAATCTCTTGGGTGTGCAGACAAGCTGAGTCATTTGAACATCCCCCTCTATCCTTCGATGTGCCATAAAGCTACGGTGTGTCGCTTCCTGAGGGACAAATCGAATCAAGTATGGCCATTAACGCGCGTATGGCGGTTGCCGCGGCAGTACCAAAGCCAGGAATCAAGCCGATAATTGGGACCACGGTGTCTAGAATCGGCTTGACCTTTTTGTACAAGGCGCAGACATCCGGCAAAGTGATTGCGGCCATCGCTGGAGTGAGCGCCGCGCTCGCCGTCGGTGCCGGAAAGGCTCGAAGCGCATCGAAAAACGCATCATTACTTCGACCATATGTCATCGTCAGAGCGTTGAGTGTCGGACCCGAGGAGCGCGGGCACACGACGTCGAGTGCAGCGACTAATGCTTCAATGGCTGTGCCAATTCGCGGACCGATACCAGGAATTGCCTTTAGGAACGGCAATACTCCCTCGAAAACGGGGCGCACCGTGGCGTAGGTCGAGCAAAGATCATTGCTTGATGCTGCCGGCCGAGGAGCTGCGATCACTGCGGCGCTCACTGGCCGCGACCCGTCGAATACACGCAATGCGTCAAAAAACTGGTTGTCGCTCATGAATTAGCCTCCTTTGCGATGATTTCGTTGTTGCTCTACGCCAGGTTTCCGGTTGTTGGACCCTTTCCAGGTCAGCAGGGCGGAATCTGGGCTGAATGTTTAGTTGGAGAAGTTGTAACCGACCGAAAATGACAGCCAGACCTTGCCGTTGTATTTGTAGCTCGCGGATTTTTCCACTAGATCGGTTCCAATCAGAACCCCGAATTGCGTGTTGGTACTTCCTAGCTTCCCCAATAAGCCTGCGGCAATTGACAACCCAGTCAACGTACTGGTACTTGGTGTAGTCCCTGACGTGGCAGTTGCCGCATCCGTGCTGAACGCACGGGAGCTCGCACCTGTAGGTGCAGCGTTTGAGAAATTCGACGTTGCTGCCGTTGTGGACACGAGCGCCAGCCCGGCTCCAAAAATCTCTGATACCTGCGTAAATCCCCAATCTTGGGTAAACCCGAGATACCCGCCGATAGTAGAGCCTCCGGTTAAAGCGCGATCGTTAAAGTGGTATTTGAACGGCACTGCTAGCACACCGTATGAAATGCCTAGTGAAAGATCTTTATCTGCTGCATAGTCCTGGCTGCTGGCGTAATAGATGCCAGGATCGCCGGCAGTAGGGCAATTGGCCGGTTCCGTTTCGACACAAATCCAGGTGATCAAACGAATTTTGTATGCTGTAGGCGGCGACTTGTCGTCAGTGGGGGAAACCCAGGCTTTCACTTTCCTTACGGCGACGGCGGTACCACTAAGGTCGGCATTGTGTCTCAAGCTGAGTGCCGTAAATTCCGCATAAAACTCATTCGTGCTTTGAGCCTTCGCGGCGGCGCCGGTAGCGGACGCTTTCGTTAGCGCCGCTCCTACTGCCTCCGCGTGATTTAGACTAAAAACCATTATTAAACCGAGCACAAGAGACGACTTTACTGAGAACGCGGTGTGGATCCGGCGATTTTTTGACCGGCTAAAACAATATTGTCGATTCAGCATTCTTAGCTCCATCGCTACTAGCACTTTGATTTCCTGCGGAGTCGCCATCACGTCTGCCTGCTATTGACCTAATGAAGACGTAGTCGCGCCGATCCGCCAAACAGCAACCGCAGCGCATCCTTGTTCAAGTCATATCCCTCATGCGCTGTCAGTGGGTTTTCAACTAGTCCGAAGTAGCTGTAGTCATTGCTAGTAATCACGTTGACCACTCTCGTATTAGCACCAACAACGGCGGGGTCGTTGGGCTGAAGGCGATAGCTCAATAGGTCGTTCGGGTCGGTGAAGGCGACAATGCTGAGTTTCGGCTCCGTAGCCTTTAGTTGCGGATCGTTCTCGCGCTTCCTTTCATGTCTCGCTCGCGATTCTGAAAGCACGCTGAGTGCTGTTGCCATGCTGGGTGTTTTGGAGGCGCTTGAATCCGTAGAGGCGGCTTGCATGAGTGTGGGCTTGGCCAGCGCCAGAATTGGCAATTGGTTGGCGAGCATGTAGATCTGGGTGATCGGGGATACCGCTTCGTCGAAGGCGGCGAGAGTGCCTTTTCTTTCCGCCTCGATTTTCAGCGCCGAGATGGCGTCGAACACCATGCGGCTGCCGAGGCTCTCGGTGACGATGACAATTCTTCGGCTGCCATGGCCGTAGGTGGCCGGGAAGGTGCAGGTGTTGTTGGACGTCATACCGTCGAGCGCCGCGCAGATCGCGTTCTGCATCGCGGTTTGAATTTCGGCGCCGCGGTAGCCGGCGTAGATCACGGCGTCGGCGAGGCAGTCATTGAGCAGGGAAGCCTTGAGCTCGCCGTTGAGCTTCGCGCGTTTCCACTTGAACTGACCCGCGGGATTGTCCGTTGGCCGGTCGTCGTAGAGGAGCTTGGTCTTGTCGTCTTTGGTCAGCGCGGACCAGATCAGGTAACGACCAGAGATCCTGTTTGCGCCTATCTGATATTCCTGGTCCACGATTTGGACCTGGCCAACCTGTGAAGTTTGCGCCGGAGGCATGGTTACGGATGGGAAGTACCCTGTTATGACTTGATCCCACCCGTCGGTGATCCAGTTCTTCTCATCGTGGGTGCAGATGCCGTGTACGAACAGGACGCGAATGTCGCTGTTTGACTTACCGTGCCACTGGCTGGTGATGCCGGGGAATTGGGCGGTCGGGGGATCGAAGACGGACTTGGAATAGGGGCGTAGGCAGCCGGTCAGGGTGACGGTTGATACAAGCGATACGACCAGCAGACGGACCCAAGATCGAGCGGGATTGGGGGTGGCCGTCCTTGGCCGGTTGCTATCCATAACTCGCGAGGCGCTAAGCTGCGAATGCTGGGTCAATCCACGGATGTCCGACCGATCTTGAGCAGTCGTTGCTCTTGGCCGTTTTTCGCTAGACACCGCACCTATGACCCGTCTGAACATCGGCGATTCCTTTTGAGCCCTTGCCAAGACGACGTGTCCCGGCGGAATCGCAATCTGGCGGGAAGGGGGGCAGAAATCCTGACCCTCCACTGAAAAACTCATGAAAAGAAACTGACTTGGGCAAATACCTGATTTCAGTCAGGTTTATTTTTAGGCGTGCGCCGTAGTCCGTTAGTTTAGGTTCTGGCATGATGGGAGCAGTAAGGAAAAAAGGTTCAGGGACTAGGGAAGTGATCGAGCAAGCGCAGCCAATAGCGCCTTTACCATCAGGCACGAGTCGTCGCCGCTGGCACTTCGGGCGTGCAATGCTCGACGAGCGCACCCTTGAGCTGTTGGTCGATGGCGTCGACGCGGAACTCGAACGCAAACCCCTGGAAGTCTTGATCTACCTGCTGCAGCACGCGGGAGAGGTCTGCACCAAGGATGAGTTACTGGCAGGCATCTGGCCCGGTCGCATCCTGAGTGAAACGGTCTTAACCAAGTGCGTCGGGCGGCTGCGGGATGTCCTAGGTGATGACGATCAGGAGATCATCAAGACTGCCTACGGATTTGGCTATCGCTTCGTAGCGCCGGTTCGCGTTGAGTCGGTCGCAACGCCGGAGCCGGCGCGATTTGATCTGCGCCCGGGCGTGCACCCGCCGTCTCGACCGCTGTGGAGCTTGGTTGAACGGTTGGGAAGCGGCGGACACGGCGATGCGTGGCGAGCTCGCCATGATAAGACCAATGAGCAACGCGTCTTCAAATTTGCTCTGGAAGAAGCAGCGCTAGTCGCGCTGAAGCGCGAAATTACGCTGTTTCGGGTCATCAATGACACACTTGGGGAGAGTGCCAAGGTCGTCAAGCTGCTCGATTGGAACCTCGAGCAGATCCCGTATTTCTTGGAAGCCGATTACATCCCCGGCGGCAGCCTCGTCGATTGGGTCGCGGTTCGAGGGGGAGTTGCCGGCATATCCCTGTCTGATCGCTTGGAGATCGTCGCCAAGATCGCCGACGCGCTTGCGGCGGTTCATTCGGTCGGCGTCATCCACAAGGACTTAAAGCCCTCGAATGTGCTCGTCAAGCCTCTGGCAGACAATCAGGTCGAGATCCTGCTGGGTGACTTTGGCAGCGGCGGCGTGCTCGATGGCAATCGACTCAAGGAACTGGGGATTACCCGGTTGGGTTTCACCAAGACGGTGTCGTCGATCGATAGCAGTTCCGCAACACCGCTATATCTCGCCCCCGAGGTCCTGGCGGGCCAGCCCTTCACGGTAAAGAGCGATATCTATGCGCTCGGCATCATTCTTTACCAGTTTCTGGCCGGGGATTTTCACAAGGTCATGTCGCCCGGTTGGGAGCGCGTCATCGATGATGAGCTGTTACGTGAGGATATCGCGCTCATGGCCGAGGGGAATCCGGCCGAGCGGGTGGGGGACGCAGACGGCCTGGCGCGGCGTTTGCGGGGACTGGATGAGCGGCGGCGCCAATTGGAGGCCGAACGCGAGGCGAAGGCCAAGGCGGAGCGGACGCGTCGCCTCCTGGATCGCGCGAAGGCTCGACGGTTTGGGTTGGCGGTGGCGCTGGTCGTACTGTTGATCGGAACGGCCGTCAGTACCACTCTCTATATCAGAGAGCGCGACGCACAGAAGCGCACCGCGATGGCGGCGGCGCAGTCACAGGCGGTCACGGAATTTCTGAGCAAGGACGTGTTTGCGCCTGTGAGCTCGGATGTGGAGTCCGTGAAAGACATGACCGTCATTCAGATGCTCACTCGCGCCGGAAACGAGATCGACCAGCGTTTCGCTGGTCAGCCAGACATTGCGGCCGAGCTTCACTATGTGTTCGGCCGCTCCTTCTTGGCGTTCTATGAAAGTCCGCTTGGAGTGCAACACTTCCAACGCGCCTTGGAACTGGGTGTTGCTCCAGATGGCGGGGTCTCAGATCCTGCACTCCGAAGCGTTGCAGAATTGATACGGATCGACCACGGGCTCGGCAAGCTACAGGAGACGATTCCGCACTACTCTCTAGTTCTTGCTGCCGGTCTGAAGCGGTTGCCGCCGACCGCGCCAATTATCCTCGATCTGCGCTTACGACTGGCGTATGGATACTATCTCGCAGGGGATTGGACACGATCATTGCCGGCATTTGAGAGCGTATTGGTTGATACCCACAAGAGCAATTTGCCAGAGCTTCTTGGTAAAGCCGAGCTGTACTATGGGCAGATATTAACCGATTTGTCCGAATCCAGCGCAGCGGAGACTCAACTCCGCCAGGCCGTCGCGCAGTTGACAACCGCGTTGGGCGAAAAGCATGAGTTGGTGGCGGAAGCAAGAGCGGACTTGGGAAAGGCGCTAGCAGACTCCGGCCAGTACGCGCAAGCGGAAGCTGAGTTGAAAGTCGCTCAAGACCTCGGTGTCCGATGGGCACCACCCGACACTTGGACAGTCGTGCGACCGCGGTACTTCGCTGCCCTGATGCAGCTTCAGCAAGACAAACCGGCTGAGGCGGAACTGGTTCTCGCAGAAATTGTGGCCTACGATGACTCGCTCAACGCCGCGTACTATGAGCGGCATAAGGGATTGCCGTTGGAACCGGATTCCAGCGGACCGGTGCGTCAGGCTCTAGGGGAGGCATACGCACGCCAGGGAAAATTGGTCGCTGCGACCCTTACTCTCCAGAAAGCAGTTGAACTAACTGAATTGGCCGAGGGTCCGCAGCATCCGAATACGTTTTCCGCACGCCTGTCGCTTGCTGAAGCGCTACTTGCACAACGTCGCGGTGGCGAAGCACAACAATTGTTGGCTGCCGTTCCCATGACTGCGTTAAATCGCCTTCCGAAGGTGCATCCAATCACAGCTCAATGGCATCGAGTAAGCGGTCTTCTCGCACTGGCGCACAATGATAAGGTGAAAGCGCGAAACTCGCTTACCGCCGTTTTTGAGATATATCAATCACTCTACGGGCCAAAACATTGGCGGTCGGTCCGCGCACGCACTGAACTATCGCTCATCGATCGTGCTGATGTCTCATTTTGAATCGCCAGTATTCTTTGCCACTCGACTTATTGATCAAAGCCTATGAACAAACCTAATGCGAGGAACGCATGTCGAAACTTTCCCAAGATCAATTGGAGCTTCTTGTCACCAAAGCTACTACCGATTCCGCCTTTCGCGAATTACTCAAATCCGCGCCTCAAGAGGCTGTGAAGTCGTTGGTCGAGCTGGACCCTGAGGATTTGGCCGTTTTGAAAACTCTTTCCGCTGATCTGGATCGATTTGCGACAATCCCATTGGGTCCGATTGACGCAGACAGTTGGGCGGTGGGCATCTGCCATATCCGAAGCCATCCGCCCGGCGCCAAGCGATGAAGCGCGCCAAGACACCCAACATGATCTCGGGAGAGGTGCCTCCTTGGGGTCAGATGGATGAAGGACTGCTCGCCGACCTTACGAGTCAACAGATTCCTCTTGACTGGCGGCCGCGGCAAGCATTGCCTTATCAGAAATGGCTGGATGCCAGAATGAGAGACATCTCCACACACCTCTGGCCACTCTACGTCCCGGGTGGCTCTGCGTGGAATACTGGTACCGTCAAACGGCTGTTTGATGTTGATTTCCGCCTTTTAGCGGCATTGCATTCGCATCTTCGTCTGCCAATCAACGGATTTTATGGATCGACGGTTATTCACTCAGACTTCTTTGCCGAAGAGGATGACGATAACATCGGATTTGGCCTCAACTACGAGCGCTACGATCCCACTCTCGATCCGCTAGTGGGAAGCCAGTTGCGTGATGTTCTCCGCGCTGGATATACAGATAAGGTCGGAACCATTGATCTTCAATTGAAGCGGGCTTTCCAGCGCCCCCGTCCTTGGCAGGTGGCATTTATACAAAGGCGCTCGACTTACCAGTATCGATGGGCAGCTACCGCCGATACGTCGTCGCTCGTCAGCGGTCATTGCCTGCAGGGCTTAATTGGTGTCTGTAGTGTCTACGCGGAGTTTCGCTCGCTGATGACTAAGAGGTCAATCCAAGTCCTCGAGCAATTTGCGGGGGACATTGGGGATAGACGAGTCTTTGCGGGAGTGCATTATCCATCGGACAACCTATCGTCCTGGTACATGGCATCCGCGCTTTTGCCGCACGTATTCAAATCATCAAGCGTACCCGCGGTGAAGCGATTTATGAAGAATGCTATAGAAAAGCGGAGCGCCGTTTTTTCTGCCATCAAGGACTCTATTCGAGCAGATAAGAATTCTCCCTATAAGTGGTTGGTTAAAGCGATCGCAAGCAATTTGCGGCCGCGAAATTGAGGCTGGAGGATAAGTCGCTATGAATGGAGCCACCCGATTGCCTGCTTAGTTGACGATCAATGAGAGTCCTGTTTGTCGTGATGCCGTTTGCATCGATCCGGCCAAACCTTGGTGTCAGTTTGCTCAAGGCACACCTCGCGCGGATCGACGTACATGCACGAGTACAGTATTTGAGCATGCGATTCGCCGAGCGGGTCGGAGAAGCGGTTTACCATGCTGTCGCCGAAACAGTTTCCTCCGAGAGCTTAGCTGGCGATTGGGTCTTCCGTGCCTGCTTATCCGGGGCTCACGAGAGGTCTGATGATGCCTACCTCACTGAATTTGTCCAGGACCATAGTCTATCTGAGAATCCGCATGTGTCCCGACGCTCTCTTGAGCTGTGTCGGTCGGTGGCCGAGCAATTTTTGGCGGACTGCCTAGAGTCAATAGAATGGCAATCCTATGACGTGGTTGGCTTTACGTCCACATTTTCGCAGCATGTCGCGTCTCTCGCGTTGGCCAAACGGGTTAAGGCACGATTTCCCACAATACCGATCGTGTTTGGTGGAGCGAATTGCGAAGACGCGATGGGATTGCAGACACATCGATCCTTCCATTTCATCGATTTCGTATGCTCTGGCGAGGCGGATCGGAGCTTCCCAGAGCTAGTGCTGGCATTGCGCGACCGCCGTTCAGTGGAAGAAATTGCCGGTGTGATATCGCGTCGTGATGGAACCAGCCGCTTTTCAAGCTTGTCCCCGCACATGGAGAACCACCTCGACACGTTGCCCACACCCGACTATGACGACTTCTTCGAGCAGCTCAAAGATTGCGAGCTGACGCAACCCAATGGGGGCGATCTGCCCATGGAATCGTCACGGGGCTGCTGGTGGGGAAAAAAGCACCATTGCACATTTTGTGGCTTGAACGGCGCTTCAATGGAGTTTCGGAGCAAGAGCGGCTCCCGAGTTATCGAGGAAATGGAGGAGTTGGCCAAAAGATATGAACAGTTACATTTTGGCTTGGTCGACAATATCTTCCCGATGAAATACTTTGCGGACCTACTACCTGCGTTAAAGCGCAGGCAAGTGAAGCTCTCGTTGTTCTACGAGACTAAGGCCAATCTTACCAAGCTCCAACTTCGCAGTATGAGTGAAGCGGGCATAGTAGCCATTCAACCCGGAATCGAGAGTCTGAGCACGGGGATATTGCGCCTCATGCGCAAGGGAATTACTGGACTTCAAAACATTCAATTGCTGAAGTGGTGCAGAGAATTCGGAATAGTTCCTCACTGGAACTTGCTCTACGGGTTCCCGGGCGAGGAGGCTTCTGACTACGCCGCTATGGCCGATATTATGGACTCGCTGCACCATCTGCATCCCCCACACAGCATTGACCGAATTCGCCTTGATCGCTTCAGTCCCAATTTCTATGACGCGAAGAACCTAGGAATCGTCAATATCAAGCCCATGCGCAACTATTCCCTTGTCTATGATCTTCCAGGCGAGGCGGTTGCAGAGATCGCTTATTTTTTCAACTTCGAGTACGCCGATGGGCGTGACCCCCATACTTACACTGGCGCCGCTCGCGATGCAGTAGCTCGATGGCGCGCTAATCGAGCTAACAGAGGCTTGAACTGTGTTGATCACGGCGACTATCTCGTGATCTGGGATTTCCGACCCGGCGCTATGCGTATGGTGACGGTGCTTAGGTCGCGCGATCGTGCTGTGTACTTGTATTGTGATCAGCATCGATCGCTACAGCAAATCCTGGCCCTTCCTGAAGTGGCAGATCGCGCGTCATCTGTCGTGTCGGTGCTTAGTGAGTGGATTGGCGATCGGATCATGGTTAGTTTGGATGGGCAATATCTCGCGTTGGCCGTTCACGTCGAACGAGCGGCCGTGCCAGGTACCTCCGACGGGACAGAGGTTCTGGTAGCCCAGTAGGCCCCGCTAGGCGGAACAGCGGAGGTGTGATCAATGATCCCGATATTGCGCGCGTTTTTTCAAAGATCCACCGAGGTGGTGGTTAGGGCACCCGGTCAGCGCTTCCTAAGCGCGCCGCAGCCGATCACTCCCTTTGCGCAGGAGCATTGGGAATTTGCTTGGCTGAGCGATGCAGCCTATCAGGAGACCGCGGCCGGCAAAAAGCATATCGCGAAGGTTGCGAAAAAATCTAAGTCTGCCGCCCCTGCGGTCGCTCCCAATCCATTGCCGCCCTTGGCGGCAGCCGGATGGAGGCGGTGGGAGAATTTCCCTGGAGAGGAGTTGCTCAAGCAGATCAAGGAAACGCATCTTCGGGTCCAGGTCTGGGAAAGGAATGAGCCTCCGGCTATTGCGGTAACCTTTGGTGGCACCGTGTTCAATAACGATGCAGATTGGCGGGCGAATCTTCGCTGGTTCTTCCCGGCGAAGCGCGACGCGTACACGGACATCGTGCAAACGTTTGCACCCGACTTTCACTATGAACTAGAGCGGCGCTCGAAAAGCATGGATCCGGTGCGCTTATCCAAGCTCGTCTTGTACTCGACCGGTCACTCGCTTGGGGGCGGTTTGGCGCAACAGTTCGCCTATTCGGTGCCGCTCGATTGCGTGAAGCGCGTCACGCAGGTGTATGCCTTTGATCCATCCCCGGTGACCGGCTTTTTTAGTGTCATGCGACGCCTGCGAACTGCAAACAAGAGGGGCCGGTTGATCGATCGCATCTACGAGCGGGGTGAGATTCTGGCGCTGCTGCGATCCCTTTTGAGCCTTTTCTATAAACCGTCGACGAGAAATGCGGCGATTCGTGGCGTACGGTATTTCGTGTTTCGTGCCTGGAATCCTATCGCGGCGCACTCGATTGTGGAGCTGGCAGCTAAGATCGACGAGGCGCAGCGGGAGATGTCGAATTGCAATTCTGGAAATAGCGCCTGAGTCACCGAGCGCCAGGCGAGGGCATGAGCCCGAATGGCTCGGCAAGACGAAGAACATTCATTGCCGGACTGTTTGGCGCTAAGATCAATGTCTCGGTCGCGGGTTGTCCATTCTCAAAAGGAGTTGCTATGCGTCTGGGGATCGGAATCGTCGCTCTTGCCTTCCTTGCGCTGTCTACCTCGCCTCAAGCCAGCATCGTCGCCGGGCACGACTACATGGTGCTCGACACGCCGCAGCGCCAGGGCAACACCGGGAAGGTGGAGGTGCTGGAATTTTTCTCGTGGGGTTGTCCGCATTGCTACGCGTTCTACCCCAAACTGGCGCGCTGGCTCGCGACGCTGCCGAAAGACACAAGTTTCAAGCGTATTCCTGTGGGCTTAGGTCATCCGGAGTGGGAGGCGTTGGCTAAGGCTTACTACGCCTTGCAGTCAACGGGGGATGTGGATCGGCTGGATACTCAAATCTTCGAGGACATCCACAAGAATCATGTGTGGCTCTACGATGAGGCGAGCATCACGGCGTGGGTTGGGAAGCACGGCGTCGATATGCCTAAATTCACTGCTGCGTTTCGCTCCTTCGGTGTGAATACATCCGCGGGGCAGGCGGAGCAAAAGGCGATCGACTACCGAATCCCCGGTGTGCCGGCCCTGGCAATTGCGGGAAAGTACATGGTGGAGGGCGGCGACCACGCAAAGATGCTCTCCACCTCGGATCAGCTCCTTGCCATGGAGCGGGCGGCGGGTAAGAAGCTGGTGAAGTAAGTTTTCGCGATTTGAGGCGGAGGCCGGCAGGGGACGCCGGCAGCCAGCCCCGGGGCGTGTTTCCGGACCGCAGTGGCGATGTCGTCAACGGCGGCGAACGCCCGCAGGGCGGCACAGAATTCCACGAGGGGTGAGGCACGAAGTGCCGAATAATATGCATTGTAATCGCTGACAACCCTGGCCCACGCGATGCAAAGGTCGATGAGCCAATTGACTCCACGGCCGTAGCACAGAGTCGCCTGCGCATTCCCCTCTGCGTTCTGCGTGGACTTTGCGGGTTTCAATAGGATACGAATCGACAGTTTCATGGTCGAGTGAGAGAATCCCTTGCGCAGGACTTGGCGGCAGAAGCCACCGCAAATAAAATAGCGCGTGTTTATTCAGGAGGTCGACTCTAGTCAAATCATCGCTCAAGGAAGGAGTAGGTGCAATGGATCAAATTCTCGCAAAGCTCGTCAACCTTTCTTACGAATTGCTCGGTGTCTTCCTTCCCGGCTTCATTTTTTGCCTCTTTATTTTGCTCGTCTGGTGGTGCACTGGAGACCTGCTATCCGTCCTCACATCAGGCGGGATTCCCGCGCTTACTGTAGATTGGCTTGAAGGCTTCATTCGAAAGTTGGACGTCAGACTCGGCGTCGGTCTCGCAGTTCCGGCAGTCCTCGCCTCATACTTTCTTGGCAATCTGCTGGTGTGGATTAGTCGCTCTGGAAGACCCGACCCAAATGCGAACTCCTGGCACCTCCTGTGGAGTTCGCTGTTCTTAAAGATCCCGAAGCCAGAACATAGTTACGCGGTTGCCCTCGGTCCGCTCTTTGACAGGGTTCGCGAGAAATTCACCCCACCTGGCGCAGCAGGTCTGGAATGGCGCATGTTTTATCCCGTCGGAAAGGCATACTTGGCGCGAAACGTTGCTAACTCCCTTGTGACGACATATCAGAACAAATACACATTTCATCGATCTCTAGTGCTGGGCGCGGTGGTTGTTTTCTGGTTGTGCACTCTCGCACTGTTTGCGTCAGCCGTTACAAATCACTTCATGCACATCGCGCCGCGCTGGTACCAACTTATTGGTTTGATTGCGTTTTCCCTTTTTATGGTTAACGGATTCACGGCGAGCTATCGATTGCACTGGGGGCGCTTTGGCGACACAATCATCACCGAGCTATACTCACTGTTGTTCGGTCCGGAGCGAAAGTCCAATGAATCCAAGTAACCTTGTGGCAGTGGACGTAGAGACTAGCGGGTTGAATCCGTTCAACCATCAGCTTCTCGCTGTCGGTCTGAGTCCCTTTGGAAGTTCGGTAGCTCCGACAACTATCTACGTTAGACACGACAATATCGTATGGTCTCCGCAAGCGAGCCGCTTTTTTGAGCGATACAAAGCGGACTGGGAGCGCGAAGCGGTCGAATCGGCGTCAGCGATCAGGCGAATCGAAGCTTTTTTTGCGAAGGTTTCTGCAAATCGACCAGCACAGCTGGTGGGTCATAACATCGCGTTTGATCTAAGCTTTCTCAAACAACTCGCTTCGCAAGGAGGCAAGGACGAACTAGCCGGGGTTTCGCACCGAACCCTCGATACGCATACGATGTTGTACTTGTTAAATCAGCTGGACCTGATCCCAAGCGCTGCGATGACCTCCGATGGCGCGTTGAAGTATTTTGGAGTGGTGGTTGACGATTCGAAACGGCATACAGCATTGGGTGATGCAATCGCAACTCGTCAACTAGTCCAAGCGATTTTCGAGCTCTTCGGACACGTCTTCGATCAAGACGAACGTCGGAATCGCTTGGCCGTTAGTGATCATTAGTAGTCATCTCGTCGTCGTCGGTTTCTTGGCGCGGAGCGCCAATATTGGCATAGGCAATGCAGAGGTCGAATCTGCGGCTCCTGATTCGCTTCTAAAAATTAGCCACTTATCGATTCAAACTGCGAGAAAAAGGTACAGACGCGGGGGAGTGCGGGAACCTTCTCAAAACGTTGAAGCGTTCAAAAGGCTTGTGTTTTAAACAGGTCCTCTCGATATGTTGATAGGATAAACATGTTGTTTATACGTGTTTAAAAAACTATACTTTATCGACATATGCCATTTAACCCGAATACGCCCTTTGTTGCCTTACCTCTATTGCCTCCAAAAGGGGACTTAGAGAATAAGCCGGTGCTAAAAGCATGCGTGGAGGCTCGTGCGGCGTTGGCCAGTCTGAAGCAAGCGACGGCGCTCATTCCGAATCCCACGGTCTTGATCAATACCATTCCGCTGCTTGAGGCTCAGGCGAGCTCGGCAATCGAGAATGTCGTCACGACGACTGATGCACTCTTTCGTCAGGCTCAACTTCAGGAGAATAGCGCAGATCCGCAAACGAAAGAGGCGCTCCGGTACCGAACAGCATTGCGCCATGGCTGCGTAGCAATCGACAAGACGCCACTAAATACTCGAATTGCCGAGGAGATCTGCACGATCATCAAGGACGTGAGAATGACTGTTCGGCGGGTGCCAGGTACTGCCCTTGCCCACGAAGGCACCGGCGCCATCATCTATACCCCGCCAGTGGGCGAAAGCCTCCTCCGCGACAAACTTGCAAACTGGGAGCGGTTCGTCAACCTTCCGAGCGATTTGGACCCATTGGTGAGGATGGCGATTGCACACTACCAGTTCGAGGCCATCCATCCCTTCACGGACGGAAACGGTCGAACCGGCAGAATCCTGAACCTGTTAATTTTGGTTCAGTACGGGCTGCTCGACAGCCCCGTGCTGTATCTCTCGCGGTACATCATTCGAAACAAGCGGACGTACTACGATCTGTTGCTGCGAGTCACCAAGGAGGAGGCGTGGGAAGAGTGGATTCTATATATGCTACGCGCGACTGCCGATACCGCCAAATGGACGGTTGAGAAAATTCAGGCTATTCGAGAGCTGGCCGAACGAACTGCCGCTACGGTGAAGAAGAGGCTGCCGAAAATATATTCCAAGGAGCTGATCGAATCGATCTTTGTGCAGCCGTACACTCGCATTGAGAATCTGACCAACGCAGGCATCGCCAAGAGACAAACGGCCTCCGTTTATCTGAACAAGCTCGCTCAGGCAAAAGTACTGTCAAGCGCTCAGTTTGGAAGGACCAAATTGTTCGTGAATCCGGCTTTCCTTCGCCTCCTCACCAGGGACGTGGCAGACGAGTAGCTTCCTTTACGGTCTCCAACTCGGGCACAGGCAACTCTGAGGTCGAGAGGTCCGCTCCGCCACTTACTCGCTGAGAATCAACCGATGATCGCTTCGTCCGACCGCGCACAGTGTGGTGCGGGGATCTTGCGGGACCTAATTGGAGGCAGGCCTCTCAATCGTCTGTGAGCCCTAGCCGTTCTCGGACCCGGCGCAGGGTAACTGGATCCACAGGGGGTTTCATGCGGCGCGCACTGCGCTCTGCCTCAATGACGAGCGCCATGACTTTCTCGCGGCCGTCTGGATGGCGAACTGCCTCGAGCGGCGTTTGCCCGTTGAGCGCTGGAATCTTCTCGGTTACCCAGCGCTCGAAGTGCTCAGCCATCATCTGTTGCACGCGGGCCTGCACCTCAGGGTGTTCCGCGAGCGCGCTGGATTCTGCCTCTCGGACGGAATCCTGCAGCCCCGCGCCGTTGCGCTCGGCCAACATTTTCTCGACTGACTGGATGCGGTCAGCGCGAAGCCGTGCCTCACTTCCCAGGCGCTCCTGGACCAGGGTCTTGAATTCATGCGCCCGACGCGAGGAATTGACTTCGGCCAGCATGCGCCGTCCCTTGATCTCGAGGTGACCGAGGATCGTGGTGGACCAGTTCTCGTGCATTTGATTGCCTGCCATCGACCAGTTGAATTGCACGCTTTTGAACTCGCCGCGTGCCGTACGCTTCGTGGCGGCGAGTAGCTCCTCCTCGGAGCGGCCTAAATCGAGCGACTTCAGTGCTTGGAATACTTTCTCGGGTGAATCGATATCGAACACGAGGCGGTGCATCTCCAGCGGCTCGCCATCGGTGTTGTGAAGCTTCGGAAGCTGCGGATGCAGCACCTTGTCCATGATGTCCAAGTAACGCTCAACGAGTTCGAGGTCCCATTCACACAGGGTTGCAGCAGTGAAACGGGGCTCGCCACGCAGCAATTTCTTGCGAAAATCGATAAGCTCGATCTTGTAGATCGGCGGGATAAAGCAAAAGGAGGCGGCCTCGAGTATGGTGATGCCCTCCGCCGTGACCAGTTGGCCGAATACGATATCGCCGCGTTGCATTCCCTGGGTTGCCATCCGTTCCAGCACCGCCCGTTCCTCGCCGGTGAAAAGATCCCGGGCCTGAAACCCGTGGCCCGGATCGCAGCGCAAAATCTCGTGGAAACTAAAAGGGGCCTCCAGGCAAGACTCAAGGTACCGTCGTATCACGGGGTCAAGCCGTACACCTCTGCGTTCCAGAAAAAGCTTGGTCGGACTGCGCTGGTGAAGCGCGGTGTCCGTAACCTCGGTGCCGTACGGATCGGGCGACCAGCGATGAAAGAACCACGGCATAAAGACCTGGATGTGCGGGGTCTCGGGATCAAAAGGTTCTTGAGCGCCGGAGAATTCTTCCCATGCCTCTTCAAGCGCATTGGGACCGTACGCTTCAGCCACAAAAGGGAGCATCAAGCTCGCCATGGCGAATTCGTCCAGCGCCCGCCGCACCCGCCGCCAAGAGATCTCCACCGGGGAATCGGCGGAGTTGGCCGCCGCGCGCAAACAACAGTGTTTGTACTTCTTGCCGCTGCCGCAGAGGCAAGGATCATTTCGACCCGGGGTCATGAACGAGACCTGTAATTTCGCAAAACGATTTGGTTCGCAAGAGGCCATTATCGCCCAAGGAGGTGGTCCCGGGGGCGGAAAATGCGCGCCTAGGATAGCTCAGCGAATCGTGACGAACTTATTGCAAAGCAGACAGCAACAAGGCATCGAACCCCGTTCGCGAGAAGAGGTGGTCCGTCGTCAACGCCTGTGAAAGCTTAAGCTCTCGCGTCACGACGAAACTGGTGCAAATTGAGTCGCGTCGAGAATGCATTCGCGCTCACCCTTGCAAGGCGTTTGGCGTGAGCCCGGACGTATTTCAAGCTCGGCTTTACGATTCGCCTGACTTTTCGGGCTTCGCGTTGCGCGATTATATGGGACCGTGTTCTTTCGCTACACGAAAAGCCATCCACCCGAGAATCACGACCGAGAGGAGCAGGATTGCCCAGAGGATGGCGCGCGTGCGTGGAAAGGGGGCGCGTGGGGCAGTGAGGCGAGCGATTCCTCCCAGGCTCTCTGGCGGGCCTAACGTGGCGGCTGCCATTTGCAAATTGGTGGGCAGATGGCTGAAGTCGGCCTCGACGCGGCCTGCAGCGGCGCTGCCATAGGCGACTAGAAAGGGCTCGTGACCTTGGGCCAGAAATGTCAGTTCGTGGGGTACCCACTCGACATGGAGAGTGAGGGGCGCTTGCGGGGGGATGCCGGTGCCGACGATGTGCACGCGCCAGAAGCGATCGGTATCCGTGGCCACCTCAATTGGGGCGTTGTGTTGTTCGGATTCCGTCGTCTTCAGCCGGTATACCAGCGCGCGCGTGACCGGGTGCCAGGGCTTATCGATGTCGGAGCGAGAAGACAACTCGACGTTGGCGAGGGTATTCACGTCGCTAAGTAGAATATTCAGACGCGTCACCGGGAGGTGGGCGCTCGAGTCAAACATATAATCCTGCGAATCCTTCTCTCGGAGCCCGGTAAGGTCGAGAGAGTCGTACCGCTGTTCGATGGGGTTGGATGCCGGCTCGGCGAGCACCGTGCTCAATTCAAAACTGGGTGCGGCTCCGAGCCAGGTCAAGCGCCAGAATTTGGCTTTTGTGGGCGGGAGGCTGATGCGGTTCTCGATCAGCGACTGGCCATTGGCGTGAAGATTCGCGATCGGCGCGGCGGCAATGACTGCGCGCCACGCCGCCAGATCATCACTGACTTCGATGCTCAAGCGACCGGTGAAATCCGTTGCCGTATCCGGCCACGTCAGTTGCAGCGCGGAATAGGCGGTATCAGAGTCATGCGCGTCCAGCAGATACTGCCGCGTGCCGTTGCTTAGCTGGCCGCTGCCATTTTGAGTCTGCAGGCTAACCGCGGATCCTGTGGAATTGATCGTGACTTGCACGCCGTTGATAAGAACCGGGGAGCCGTGAAGGGGGAATAACGGCAGCGACACGGCGGGTGTTTTAGGCCGCGCTTGCTCAGCCGGACGAGACAGCGAATAAGGGACGACCGCCCCGGCGTCGTTGAATACGCGCAAGTCCGACAAATTGGCACTCAAGATACTTTGGTAGATGGCGAGCGGTAGGGTCACGCGGTAAGCCGCGGCGGCTTCCATTGTGATCACGGGCTGACCATAGGCGAAATCTTGTGGCGATTCGGATGCCGCCTTCGCTGCGCTCAAATTCCAAAGCAGGATGAATGCGACCCCGAGCGCTCGATTCATGATGGTGACTTCCTTGCGGGTGGCAGAGGCGACAAGTAACCCACAATCAGCATCAGTAGCCCGACGCCTACGAACGAGATGATACGTTCGACCGATCCGCTGCGGGAGAGATCGATCAAGAACAGTTTTGCAATGACGACGCCCAGCAGCGTGGCGCCGAGCACCCAGATCATACGGCTGCCTTTGCGCGTGGCAAACAACATGGTTAGCAGCGCAAGCACAGTCCAAAAGAGCGAAATCGAAGTCTGCACCAATGTGGAGGCCATGAGTTGATCGAGTCGCAAGCCGACGCCGAACCATTGATGCAAGGATCGCAGCAGAATCGCGTTCAGAAAAACGAAGGTCAGCGCCACGAGGGTCGCCGGGGGCAGTCTCTTGTCCATGCGCGCAAATCCGGGAGAGTTCACCGACTTCAAGAATCGCCAATAGCGCACCAAATTGAGGAGCACCGAGGCCTGAGCGATATCGAGCGCGTTCAGTACCGGCAGATACGGCAATGGCGCAGTGTCGCCGGTGCAGGTAAGGTTCGTGATCAAGCTCCATGCGGCAAGATATGCCGTCATGCCGATGCCGGCGATGAAAAGATAGGCTTCGCGGTTCTTGGCAAATGGCCATTGCACACGGGTTACGAGACGCGGCAGCCACCACAGGTGCGCGGCCGGGACAATAACCCAGACCGCCGCGCGCCAGGTATCGCTCGGTGTCAACCCTGTGTTCACCTGCCAGGCGATCTCCCAACTCAACAAAGCGCAGATCAGCCAGGACGCGGTGGCATTCAGTGCATTGGCAAGGGTGGCACGACTTGGGCCTTCCAAGCGGTACATCACTGAATAGAGAGCTGCAAAGGCGAGCGGCCACGCCCACCAGCCGCCATTGGCGAAAGGATGACTGTCCATGACAGTTGCAACGGCTGCGAATAACAGCATTGCCGGCAATTGCAGCAGCGCAATGAATCGAGCGGACTGAAGCTCGGCGCGCTTGAAAACTACAGCCGACACAACCGTTGTGAGACTAACCAAGAGGAGAGTGGCTGCCACCTTGATCGAGACGAGGTGAAGATGGATCTCGCTAGAAGTCCCGGCCAGCCACAGGCCAACACCCACGCAGTAGAGGAGGTCGGCAACGTGGGATTCCAAGTCCGCCAGCTTCTCGCGGTTGGCGTTGAGCGTACGCGCCGAGAACAGCGCCGCGGCGCTTTGTACCACAATGCCGAAATAGGCGCCGTACGAAAGAACGGCGTCTGTGCGGTCGAACGTCTGCAGGACGATGCCGGCGGCCACCAAATTCAACAGAGTTCCGAACACGCGCGGCAACAGGCGGTTCTGGCGACAGCCGACCCAGATGAGGGCGGTTCCCTCGAGCGCCCAGGTCGCCGCATTCCATCGGGCATCCAGGGCCAGGGGCACGGCCAGGGTCAGAAAGGCAATGGCCAGCGCAATGAATGATTCTATAAGTAGCTTTTGAGTGTCCGAGCGGCGCTGCTGCAAAGCCCAGGCGGCGATGAGATACAGCGCGCTGAGGGCGACCGCGCTATAAGCCAATGGCATGAGACGATCGTGCAGCATGGCCGACTGCAGCGAGAAGGCGATGATGGGCGTGCCGAATATGAGCGTCGAATCGACATAGCCGGTGAGTTTCACGGGCTGGCGGAGAGTGAAAAGAATTGAAATGGCCAAATAGAACAAGAAGAAGAGGATCAAGAAGGGCTCGGTGGTGGCAAAATCCGCCGGCCGATAATTAAGGACTCCCCAGGCGGTTCCGATTGCGAACGTAAATGCGAAGCCTGCCACATTGAGCGGCCGCCAGGCCTTGAACCAAGCCACTGCGAGTATGCCGAAGTTCAGCACCAGGTAATAACTGAACAAGACCACATGGCTGCCTTCCCCGGTGGAGGCGAGAATAGGGGCTAGGAATCCACCGGTCACCGCGAGCAGGGCGAACCACATCGATTCTTGCACAACGGCCAACAGTGCGGAGAGCGCGGCAATCGCGACCAGCAGAGGAAATGCAATTTCTGCGGGGAGAATCTTGTAGAGGCGTAAGGCGGCGAACACGATCAAATACAGAATTCCGACGCCTCCGCCTTGCAAGCTGAGCGCATAGCCGGTGCGGCGGGCGCGCAGCCGCCAACCGACGATGATGAGTGCGATTGCGGCGAGCGCAATGCCGGTGAGGCGCACTTCGATGGGAATATGGGTGTGTTCTGCCATGTAACGCAGCAGGAACGCCACACCAAAGAACAATACGATCACGCCGACGCGTACCAGAGTATTGCCACCGGTGAAGAAGTTGCGAATCGCGGCCACAAGGGGCGAGTCGGGAGGCGGGCTCCTGGTCGGTGGCGCCTCGGTCGCCAGCCGCGATTCCGTCGGTGGCGATTGCAGCGGAGGCAGATTCGCCGAAGGCGAATTCACTCTGGGCGAATGCTCGAATTCCCGCCAAGGCAGATTGGCCGGGTCAATGGCTATCGAATCGGCCGGCACCTCCGTCTCATCGATTTCCGCCGGAGTATCCGGCCTAGAAGCAGGTTCCGGGGCAGCCGTGGCGGTGCTCGATGTGGCCGTGCGGCGCCTCATTTCAACGGTGAGTTGCGCGAGCGTGTTGCGCAACGCTTTAAGTTCCGCGCGAAGAACGCCAAGATCGGCGACGAGAAATCCAACGAATGCGCCCACGACCAGATCGAAGCTGCGATTGGCGGAATCACCGAGTAGCATTGCAACGAGTATGCCGATGACGGGCAGAATCAGATGCATGTCAGGTTCCTTGGTTCGTTCAGACCGCAGTCAACGGTTCACTGGCGCGGCCGCGGACGCGATGTACCCACAGGATGCCCATGGTCGCCGACAGTGCCAGGCCGAAAAGCATCGCGATGCCCGTAATTGAAGCGCCGGCCCGGACAGCCAGCGTATAGAGACCGATCATCACCAGCATGGACGCATTCTCCGCCAGATTCTGGACCGCGATGGCGTGCCCCGCGCCCACACTTTGGCGACCTCGCTCTTGTAGGAGCGCGTTCAGCGGCACGACAAAGAACCCACCGCAACTGCCGACCAACCCCATGACGAGGAAGGCGGTGGGCAAGTGCGTGGTGACGGCCAGGAGGCACACGGCAGCGCCGATGAGCACACCGGCCGGAAGCGCTCGATCCGCCTTGTCCAAGGTCACGAACTTGGAGGCAAGACCGGCACCGATGACGATGCCCACAGCGACCATGGCATTCAGATATGCCGGCATACGGTTGGTCGTGATTCCGAGCGCGACGGGTACCCAGGCGACCAACAAAAATCGCATCGTGCCGCCGGTACCCCAGAACAGGCTCGTGCCAATCATGGAGAAACGGGTGTCCTCAGTTTTCACCATGGAGCGCACCGCCGCTACGAAGTCGCGCATCATGGCGTTCGGCGAAAACTGACTCAAAGCGTGTACCGGCGGCAGTTTGGGAATGAACAGATTGGCCGCCGCCGCGGCGGCATAACAAGCGGTGACGACGCCGAGAGCGAGCGGTACGCTCAAGTCCGCAAGCGCGCCACCGGCAATCGCGCCGCATAAGATGGCTGCGATCGTCGAGGACTCCAGCAGGCCGTTGGCCTTGACCAGCAGCTCCGAGGGCACGAGTTCCGACAAAATGCCGTACTTGGCGGGTGAATAGGCCGCGGCGCCGAGACCCACGAGGCCATAAGTCAGGAAGGGATTCAAGCCCATCCACATGCCCAAGGCACCGGCGAGCTTCAGTCCATTGGATACCAGCATCACCCGGCCTTTGGGAAAGGCATCGGCAAACGGACCCGCAAAAGGCGCCAGGAGGATGTAAGCACCGACGAAAAACTCCTGCAACAACGGTTCGGTCCACAGTGGGTAGCGGTCCAAGCGCAGCAGCGCGAGCGCGCCGAACAGCAGCGCGTTGTCCGCCATCGCGGACAGGAATTGCGCGGCGACGACCGCCAGCATCCCGCGCGACCACAGTCCATGATTATTTTGGGCATTCATGGGTCAATTCCTTATGCGAGAGAGATGGAAGAGGTGCGTTGCGTGCTGGCTGCGAGCGGGACATCACGAGTGGTCGAATCCTCAGCCATTTTCTTGAGCTGAACATAGTCAGTCTTCCCTGAACCTAAGAGCGGTATGGCGGCTATGGTCTTCAGGATCCGTGGCACGGCAAGTTCGGGCAGTCCGAGACTCTTGGCCGCCGTGCTCAACTGTTCTCGCTTGAGCGTAGGATCGGTGGTGAATAGCACCAGCGCTTCACCCTTTGCTGCATCTGCCCGGCTCGAAGCGGCGTGCATGAAGGAGGGCGAAGCGCTCGCCGCAATCCGTTCCACCACCTCGAGAGAAATCATTTCGCCGGCCACTTTCGCGAACCGCTTAATGCGTCCGCGGATATGGAGAAAACCGTCGAGATCGACGTGTACGATGTCGCCGGTCGAATACCAGCCCTCGCGAATGGATTTCGGCGGCTGAATGACACCGGGATTCTCATAAAGCAGATAACCCTTCATGACGTTGGGACCGGAAACGTGCAGCACACCGGCATCTTCGATCCCAGGCACGGATTCCAATTCATATTCCATGCCGGGAGAGAGCTGACCGACGCTGCCAATGCGACAGGCCATGGGGACATTGACTGCAATCACCGGCGCGCATTCCGTCACGCCGTAACCTTCGAGCACCCGAATGCCGAACTTCTCGATCCACAGGCGGCGCACGTCGTCTGAAAGCTTTTCGGCGCCCGCCACGACATAGCGCAGGCGTCCGAAATCGTAGGGGTGCGCGAACTTGCCGTAGTTGGCAAGAAAGGTCGAGGTGCCGAAAAGCACCGTGCAATTGCGGTCATAAACCAGTTCCGGAATGATCCGGTAGTGCAGAGGACTGGGATACAGGAACGCTTTGCATCCGGATACCAGCGGCATGATGATCCCGCAGGCCAGGCCGAAGGAATGAAACACCGGCAAGGCGATCATGAACTTGTCGAGCGGTGTGAAATCCGCCACCGCGCGTATTTGTGCGACGTTGGCGAGCAGGGAATCGTGCGAGTGCACGACCCCCTTTGGGCGGCCTTCGGAGCCGGAGGTGAACAGCACGATGGCTGCATCTTCGGGCCGACTCAAAGCGGCGAGTGCGCCCGGGAAAAGCCGGTGCCAAATGATCCAGAGCTTGTCCGGCAACCGAGTTCGCGCTTTCAAATCCTCGAGGTAGTGGACTTTGATGTTGGGGAGCTGAGCGATGAGCTCCGTGAGCCGCGCCTTCTCGAGAAAGGCACGCGAGGTCACGATGTTCGAGATGCGAGCAACCGTACAAGCCGCGCGCAAACCTTCGGCACCCGCGGTGTAATTGAGCATGGCGGGGATTCGGCCGGTGGCCGACAGTCCCAAGGTGAGCGCGAGCGTGGGCGCGGCGTTTGGGGTCATCACCCCGACGATCTCGCCAGGCTTTGTATCGCAGTTCAGCAGCCGTCCGAGGGCGAGCGCCATCCGCAGCAATGAGCCATACGACTCCTCTTGAAGCCTGACGTCCTCGACGATCGAGTAGGATGAGCCGAAGGTCGCCTTGGCATCCAGGAATGCGTTAAACAGCGTTCTTCGCGGGCGGGTGGCAACCAGCATGTCAGTCAGGATACGGCGCATGACCTCGCCGGCACGCCGACGCCTGAGTTTGGCGGAGGGCAGTGGCGCCATTGGAATTTGCCGCCGCGGCTGGATCATGATGCGGATTGTCGGGAACCATTGCAGCGGATAGATTCCGGCCAAGCGCCCGAAGTAGCTGCGACCAGAGCCCTCGATCCTGACGGGGACCACCGTGGCGCCGGTCTTGGCGGCGACAAACGCCGCGCCGTCGTAGACCTTCATCAACGAGCCCGTCACCGTGAGGCGCCCTTCAGGAAAAATCACCACCGGCGTGCCCGTCTCGACCAACCGGCAGATCAGCTTCATGGCCAGTGGACTGGCGGAGTCCACTGCAAGATGCGGGACGAATCGCAGCAGCCAGCGGAAGTACCACTTGTCTACGACTTGGGTGTGCACCACGAATGTCGCGGCCACCGGCAGGAATGCGCCCAGCAGCATGCCGTCCAGGAAGGACTCGTGGTTGGCCACAATCAGCGTGCGCTCGTTTTTGAACTGCTGAGCATCGCCGGTGATCTGCACCCGAAACAAGGGTTTCAACAGCAGGCGTAATAGCCAGCGCACGATGCGCGCGCCCAACACAGTGTTTCCGTTCATGTCGCTATCCCTTTTCGGCTACGGCCCGCCGCCGCACGATGCTATGTAGCGTGACCATCATCAGCAACGCCAGCAGCGTCGGCCAATCCAACGCGCCCCCGCCAAAGGAGTGTCCAGCATCATTCTTACGCACGACCCGTACGGGTGCCTTGCCGGACCTCACATCTGCTTCGAAAGTTGCCAATGCGGCGTCGAAGTGCTGAATCATCCGCTCTGCGGCGGCATCGTAGCTTTCGCGGGTCGCCTCACGGGTGTCGCGTTGTGAGTCAATCAGTGTGGTGTTGCCGTGACGAGTATCGGTGCCCCCGGCGCGCAGCACCAGTGAGCGGCTGGCCGGATCAACGACCGCGAGGTCCACCAAGGTCGAGACGTCGTGCCGGTCGCCTTTCAGTACATAGGCACCGACGATGGTCAGGTAGCCCAACGACCAGTTGTTGCTGTCCTGGTGCGTGACCTGGTCGTACGACACCAACGCCATCACATCCACGTTGTAAAGTCGCTGCAGCCCGGCGAGCCCCTCAAAGCCCTGGTGCCCGGACAGGTAGTAGTCCGGCAAAATCACGATATCGGCCACGAATTGACGGCTCAGGAAGCGCTGACGAATGCGTTCCAGCAGTTCCTGTTGATGGGCCGCATCCAGCGCGCCCGAGGTATCCATCTGATGCGCCGGTAAGAACGCCAGGCCCACTCGAAGCGGAACCCGCAGCTGCGGAATGGTGTTCTGTTCCGGCGGCGGGCTGCCATGCGGATAAAGAAATTCGACCAGGCTGGAGGAATTGTGGCCGTGAGTACTGCAGCCAGAAAAGCAGCCGAGCTGCACGCAGCCGCAGAGCATGAGGCTCGACGATGCGGCAAAGAGTAGTGCTTTTAACTTCATGAGAACTCCCTGTTTGGTACAGGGCTAATCTCTCGCAAGGTGTCCAATTGCGCTACCGGAATCGCCGTAGTTGCGATTAACTGGCCTTATGGTATTACTATGTGATACCTATACCGTGGAGGTGGAACATGGCACAACGCACTCTGATTGTCGCTGAGCTGAAACGCGCGTTGCGCGAGAGCGGCCACAGTTATGCCGATGTCGCACAAAGGCTCCAATTGAGCCTGGCAAGCATCAAGCGGCTGTTTTCGACCGAGGATCTGTCGCTCGAGCGCGTGGACCAGATCTGCGAACTCATCGGGATGGACTTGAGCGACGTCATGGATCGGGCCGCGGATAGGTCGGCGCCGACCAACCAGCTGACCCTGTCTCAGGAGAGCGAGCTGATCGCTGACATTAAGCTGCTGTTCATGACTTGGCTGGTTCTTGTGCGCACACCCTTTGAAGACATCGTGCGCGACTATCACTTCAGCAAGCGCGAAGCCTTGCAGTATCTAATTCGGCTCGACCGGCTCAAGGTCATCGAACTTCAGCCGGGCAACCGCGTGCGCCTGCTCGTGAGCCGGCATTTCAGCTGGAGGCCCGGGGGTCCCGTGCAGAAATACATTCACCAAAAACTCCTGCACGAGTTCTTCGCGAGCGCGTTTGCGGGCGTGCAGGAGGAGTTCTTTTTCCACGGGGGACGGTTGTCCGACGACGCCTTCGCACACATCAAACGGGCGCTTCGCGCGACCTCGCGGGAATGTGCGGAGATCATCGAGGGTGATCGCCTGACGACCCAGCCGCGCAAAGGAGGGGCCTTCGTCCTCGCGGTGCGGCCTTGGCATTTCAGCGGTTTTGCCCAATTCGATCGGGAGCCGACGGCAAGTTCGAAGCCGCTGGACTAGGGGAGTCAAGCCGATTTGTCATTCCGGCATTGCCAGTAACTGTGGGTTACACGGTTACGGCATACTGCACGCGTCTACTGCCTTCGATTCCGCGATTCGCCAAGGACTGGATCGAAACCATGAATACTCGAACTTTGACGGAGTCTTGGCAGGACGAGGAACAATCCAAGGGATGGAAATAAAGGGATCATGAGCAACATTAAAATGGCGAGAACTCGGTACGCATTCATAAATTCTCTGACGATGGCGCTTGCTGCGGTAACCACTGCCTACGCGGTTGACTTCGAAATGCCGCCCGAGGAGTCCGCTGCGGCCAGTCTGCCGGCGGAATTGGTTTCAGGCCCTGACTTCCATGTCCGCGAACCCGTGCAGTCCGACGGGCTCATGCATCACTATGTGGTGGTGAGCCGCTTCGGCGAATTTAATGCCTATGGGCGAACCGCACTGGGCGTCCGCGTGCGAGAAGTAGCGGCATTGTCGCGAATCGCCAAGACGACCGACATCGATGTGCTCGTCAAAACCGTGACAGGACGGGTGCAGGGTGACGTCAAGACCATCGCCCAGGTTGCCGGTAATCCGATCAAGACCGTCGTTGGGATCCCGAAGGGGGTTTCGCATTTGTTCCACGGGTACAAGGCCGAAGCCGGTGAATTGACCGAGCAAGTGCAACAGGTAGGGAAACCGGGCGAAAGCTCGCACGTTGCCAAGGATGTGAAGGCCGAGGCGACCCATTATGCTGATCGATACCTTGGCGTATCGGCGGCGGAACGTCGGTATTATCAGCAGCTCGGCGTGGACCCGTACACGAATAATGAGGTGCTGCGCAAAGCCGTGCATCACCTCGCCAAAGTGGATGCGACGATCAATTTGGGCCTGCACTTCGTCGCTATTCCGGGAGTTCCTTATCTGGGCGACGTCAAGCGCGCGATGGATGCCATTTACAATGAGGATCCAGCGGTTCTACGTGCTCGACAGCGGACCACTCTTGCGGGCTACGGGCTCACGAAGCTGGAAATCAAACGCTTCGAAAACACGCTGCTCTTGAGTCCCACCCAGCAGAAGCTCCTGGGAGAGTATGCGAAGTCTCTGGATGGCGTGGCCGGCCGAGACGAATTGTTCCGGCACGCGATGACTCTCACATCCGAGGACGAGGTCCAAGTGTTTCTGCAGAGCACGGGTCTCCTGGTCGGTCTCCATGCACATCGGCCCGTTGCCCGGATCCTTTCTGGACTGCGGCTGCCCACGGCGCAATTCTCGGACGGAGGCATTGCGGTGCTTGGCGCATTCGACGCAGTCTATTGGACCGACGAGGTCTCGACCGACGGAGCGGCGCTCCATGCGCTACTACCGGCGAACCCTAGCGAATTAGAACTATGGACCGCCGGTACGATATCGCCTCGAGCCGGCGCCGAGCTTAAGACGCGAGGCTGGGTCGTGCACGAGAAGGCCGCGGAGACACTGGGAAAGTGAGATGGGAGTTGCCACGTTCCAGGTTTAGGACCTACTTACGCTCGGCCCCCAATAGCTTGGCGAGTTCGCTCTGCGTCAGGTTGGCGGTAATGCGGGACGCGCGTGGGACGGCAATCATTCATCCAACCCGAGCGCGAACGATACGGCTGTCGCCACTTCTTTCATTCTGTGCGACGTCAAACGCGTGATGCGACTGCCAATGTTACTTTTGGGTACGGTCTGGAGATTGTCGAAGTTTGCTGCGCAAATGTGAGGTACACCATCCTGCTCAGTCAAGAGGATCTCCGTAGGAATGCTGCGGATCGTTGATGTGATGGGTGCAATAGTCACCGAATTTAGAATCGAAATTGCGGATTCGCGAGTGAGAATCAACACCGGTCGCTTCTTGTCCGGTGCCTTGAAGGTGTACCAGCACACATCCCCTCGATTCATGATGCGCCCCAGTCCTGTTCACTGAGCCAAACTTCGAATTCACCCGGCGCGACAGGCTTTTGTGCGTAGCCGCCGGCATGACGGAGTTCCTTCTCTCGGATTCGCTCGCGCTCGATTTTTGCCTCTAGCGCGTCTCGAATGAACGCAGATCGGGTGGTCTTGCGTGCCTGGCTCATCTTGTCGACAAGCTTCAGCAATCGCTCATCGATTGTCATTTGAATTGTCTTCATATGTGTATAACTATGTGGATGTCTATCCACATAAAATACCACATCTCCCATGGATACAGCAGTTCTATGAAATTAACCTGGGCAGTGGCAACGCTGAGGTCGAGGGGGGGTCCACTCCGCAGCTTACTTGCCGAGAATCAACCGGTTATCGCTTTATCCCGACCCGCGCCGTGTGGCGCTGGGATCTTGCGGGAGCCGATTACTCGTCACGCGCTTCGAGGTCGTGCGGCGCGCCGTTCGCCGGTATCATCGGGCTATGATGTCATTGCTACCGCCCGCTTCTACAAGTCCGAGTTCCTCTCTGCGTGTTTCCCGGGGTGCCTCAACGGCGCTGCCGCTCCTGGCCCTTCTATTGTGCTCCGCGTGCGCTTCCCGGGGCGGCCGCATCGAGACAGCAGACGACCCAATACTGGTCGCGGATACCGTCCCCGCCCCCGCGCCCGTGCAGGACCTCCCGGTGGCCGCGAGCAAAGCCAAAGACGAGGGTGAAACCGAGGTTCCGGCAGCCGTCGCCGAGACGGAGCAGCGCGAGGCGCCACCCAAGACTCAAAACTTGCCGGAGTTGGTCGTGGAGGGGCGCGAGCGCCACCTCGTCATCCACGACTTGGTTGCCGAGGGCCAGGCGCAGCTACGCGACGTAGAACTGCACTACGCCTTCACCGGTAAGGGTGGGCGTGAGGTGCTGCGCGGGCGGCCGGTCGCCTTCGCGTTGTGGAGCGAGGAGCAGAAGAACTGGACCATTGCTCACTTGGAGATCCCCCGCCCGCCGGTGAAATGGAAGCCCGGCCACGGGCCACTGCCCTTCGCCGTGCTCACGCCCGGTATTGAGGCACGGCACGTGAAGGGCTCGGGGGCCGAGCGGCTGATGTTCGCATTCTCGCGCGGCGGCGAGGAGCTGAAGGTCTACGGCCGCAAATTCCCGGTATTCGACAACACGCTCATCAAGAAAAAACGCTGGCGCGAGGCGGCGGCGACGGCACGACCCATCGTCTACCTGCCCTATACCCAGGATACCCTTGACCCGCGCTTCGTCACGGGCGGCAGGGATTTCCTGCTCAGCACCGCACGGCAAGCCATGGACGAGCTTCGTGACGCGAATGTGCCGAGCGCGGCCTTTCCCGGCGAGTTGCTCGCGGACGTGATACCAGCTGAGGTGGTCACGACGCTGGCGGTCATAGAGCAGACCGACGACGAGGATTTCCTCGAAAAGGGCACAGATGCATTCGACGAGGTACTCAGCCAGTACGGTCTGAAGCGCGAGGAAGCATTTCGCTACAGCGTCTCGAGTGCGAAAGCGCTGGGCCCGATGCAGTTCACCAACCGGCACGGCAATGGCACCTATTCGTTTGTCGTGCGCAGGTGCCGCGGCGCACAGCTGGACTCGAACTTTGAGCGCGGCGCGACCCGCCTGCCGAACGCTATGAAGGCGGCCGTTTGCCTGCTGGATATCGAGCTGTCACAGATGAGCAGTGAAATCCGCTCCGCCTATCGCGCGAATCCGGAAGTGCTTGGCATCTTTGCGGTTGCGGCCTACAACGGCGGCCCGCGCAACGTGGCGAAGCTTCATCGCGCGCTCGACCGCATGGGCGTCCCGTTGGGCGAGTTGCGCCGCGCGGGCCAGCTCTCCCCGGGCTCTGCAGTCGCCTGCCCCTGTGTCTGGCGCGAGGAAGGCTCAGTCGTGCGAGCAGTCAGCATTCCACCCTATAACCGCGAAAATCGCGGCTACATCGAAAAGTATCAACGCATCCTCAGCCTGTTCGATTGAGCCCGCACGGGGTAACTGTATCCACGGGGGGGTCATGCGGCGAGCACTGCGGCGCTCTTCACAAAACTTTACCGGCCGTACAACCGCCGCACATCGAGGCCATGCATCCTTCATCGGGTATTTCCCTCACCTGAACAAGGAGTGACTCATGAACGATCCAACACCGACCAGCCCGAGCGCGCCGTCGGCGCGGCGCTTCTTCGGCCGCCACACAGCCGCCGCATTTCTCGCGGGCGCCGCCCTCGTGGCCAGCGTCGGCGGCCTGGCCCGTAGCGAGGCCACGAGCGGCTGGCATCACGGCATGATGGACGGGGCGCACAGCGGCGCCGAGGCCTCGGCTCACGTCGATAGCATGCTCAAACACTTCTACGTCGAAGTCGATGCGACCGATGCCCAGAAGGTCCAGATCGGACCTCTCGTCAAGCAGGCGGTCAACGACCTGATGACCATGCATTCGCAGTTGCGGTCCGCGCGCAGCCATGCCGTACAGGCCCTCGAACAACCCACCGTCGACCGCTCTGCGCTCGAGGCGGCCCGCGCCGAACATCTGCAACTCGCCGATGAAGCCTCGAAGCGCATCGTGCAGCTCCTCGCTGATGTCGGCGATGTACTCACCCCGGCGCAACGCCAGGCGCTGTACGAGCATCTCGAGCACCTGCACGGGTTGTCGCATTGAGGGGTGGCCTGGTGAATTCCACCGGCAGGGCATAGAGTCCGTGGCTGGATGACCGAGCGAATTCTCCTGGTCGAAGACGATTCCCGCCTTGCCGAGATGCTGTTGGAGTATCTCGGTCAGGCGGGACTTCGGATCGATCTTGCCCCGCTAGGTGCTACGGCGCTGAAACGGCTCTCCGAGGCCGAGTATGATGCCGTCGTGCTCGATCTGATGTTGCCCGACATGGACGGGCTTGATGTCTGCCGTCAGCTGCGCACGACATCGGACACCCCGGTCCTCATGCTCACCGGGCGCGGCGATGCCATCGACCGGATAGTAGGCCTCGAGCTCGGTGCGGACGATTACCTGCCGAAGCCCTTCGAGCCGCGCGAGCTTCTCGCTCGCCTGCGAGCGATCTTGAGACGCGGCGTCCGCGGCAGAGCATTTGCCGATGAATCGCTGCACTTCGGGCGTCTGGAGATCGACTCCTCTGCGCGCATGGTACGGCTCGATGGCGAGACCTGCGATATCACCGGCTACCAGTTCGATCTCTTGCTGGCGCTGGCGCGCAAGGCGGGCCGGGTGCTGTCGCGCGAATCCCTCATGGACCTCGTGAAAGGCGAGCAACCCGAAGCCTTCGACCGCTCGATCGACGTGCACATGTCGCGCATCCGCGCGGCCATCGAGGACGATCCGAAAAAGCCCCGCCGCGTCATCACTGTTCGAGGGGCCGGTTACGTGTTCGCCAAAGCGCAGGACTGATGCTTCGCCTCTACCTAAGGTTCTATCTCGCCCTGGTAGCGAGTCTTCTATTGTTCGTGCTCGCGACCGCGGTCCTGTGGCACTTCACCAGCGGGTCCGCGGAGCAGGCCGGCATCACACTCGGGAGGCTCGTACAGAACGTGCTGCCGCCCGCCGCCGCGCCGGCCGCCGAGCAGCAGGAGGCACTGCGGCGGCTGGCGGCGGGGCTTAACGCCGATGTCACTTTGTTCGATCAGGAGGGCCACCCGACCGCCGCCATAGGGCGGCCTATGCCCCCGCCCGAAGCGAAGCATCGCCACACGATGGGTATGTTTCCTTGGCAGCATGGGCCGGCTTCGTATGTACATCTCGCCGATGGCCGATGGCTGGTAGCAGGCGTACCCCTAGGCTACGGCCACACGAGGCTCCTCTTCCATCTGGTGCTGATGCTGCTTGCGGTGGCGATCGGCGCCGCCGCCTTCCCGATCGTGCGTCAGATCAGCCGTCGTCTCGAGCGCCTGCAGCGCGGAGTCGAATCGCTCGGCGCCGGCGACCTCACCGCCCGCGTTCCCGTCGAAGGTCTCGACGAGGTGGCGCGCCTCGCCGCGAGTTTCAACCGCGCCGCCAGTCAGATCGAGCTGCTGGTGCAAAGTCATAAGACCCTCCTCGCCAACGCCTCGCACGAACTGCGGACCCCGTTGGCACGCATCCGACTGGCCGTCGAACTGATGAAGAACTCCGCAGATGCCGGGCGCCGGAAGGGACTGGAACAGGACATCGCCGAACTCGACTGGCTGGTCGATGAGATCTTGCTCGCCAGCCGCCTCGACGTCGTTACCGAGCCCCTGGCCGCCGAGGAACTCGATCTACTTGCGCTCGCCGCAGAGGAATCCGCACGCTACGAGGACGTTCAGCTCGAAGGCGCCGTCGTCAGTGTTCGTGGCGATGCGCGGCTGTTGCGACGCCTCTTGCGCAATCTGCTCGAGAATGCGCGCCGTCATGGCGCACCTCCCACCCATGTGAAAATCGTACGCGAAGCTGATACTGCGATCATCACCGTCTGGGACAGTGGTCCAGGGGTGCGGCCGGCCGAATTTGAGAACGTATTCCGGCCTTTCCATCGCCCGAAAGTTGCCGGCAAGTCCGCCGGAACCGGGTTGGGCTTGGCACTGGTACGGCAAATCGCGCGCCGTCATGGCGGCGATGCGCGCTGCGAAGTTACGGAGGGCGGGCGTAGCTGTTTTGTCGTGACCTTGCCGACATGATGACCTCATGGGCGCATTTGTCTCGGCGCCGACCAAGATCGCATCGGTGCCTTCAAATGTGAAGGCCAAACGCCAATTTCCGTTAGCCGACACGGCGCAGTGGCCGGCCAGATCGGGAACATCCGCTTACCGAGAATTACGTTGCTCGGCGTCTTCCACGATGCGGCAGGCAAAATCGATCGTTCCTTTGAGGGTGTCGAGATTACCGACGTAGTAATGCATGGCCTGTTCGGAACGACGGCGCAGCGCCGCGGACTTGATTAAACCGTGCTTGCCGAGCGTGATGATGTCGTCGCGGTCTTGGCTGGAAAAGCGACTGATCTTGCTAACCGCGAGGTCGAGCGCGGAGAGTAGTCGGACATCGAGGATGCAGGCATCGATGTGCTTGAGTGTCAGCGGGACCGAGTCGTCGTGAGCATCCTCGTGCATGAGGGCGAAGCTTTCGTTGTATTGGCGGTCGAAGTAGAGCAGTCGCGGGGCTCCATCGGGATCTTGGTAGGTGACTTCCAAGTCGCTGGGTAGTGCGATGCGTTTGGAAAACACGGCATCGACGTCGTTGGACACACGCTCGCCGGTATAAAAATGCATGGCCGCACCGCCGGCCACATACATCCTGATGGGTAGGCTTCGCCTAGGTAATTCGCCAAGCGGCAAGGCGATGCGCTGGACAAGTTCTGTGAATGCGGCGAGATATTCCGGCCGCGTCGCACGGCTAGGCCGCATACTTGGCCTCCGTCGCCAGCATAGGCAAGAAGCGCGAGGGGCGGACGGGACTGCGCTTCAGCCAACGCGCGAACACCGGGACTTCGGTGGCGCCGGGGTGCAAGAGATCGGCAAGCGCGAGCAGGCCGCGGCGATCCGCATCGGCATTGCTGGCAAGCATGACGGCGAGACCGGCCATGAAGAAAGCCGGGCCGGCGGCCGCCCATGCGGCCGGGTCGAGCTTCCCGGAAGCACAGAGCGCCAGCAGTTGCCGCTCGTAGTCGCGCGACAGCTCGCCCGGGAAATGACCGTCGGAGGTGGTTACGGGTTGGGCGGCGATCGTGACGGACAAACGGGATCCTGAGGCGTCGGCGAGTGCTATCAGTGTGGACAAATCGCAGGAACTGCGGCGACGCAACCGCGAGAGAGTTTCCTTGCTGAAGCCTGCTGCCGATGCCCAGGCTGCATCGTTCAGCCCCTTGCCGCGGGCGGCCACTGTCAGTGAATCCAGCAGCTTCTTGAGTGTAGTTGATGTAAACATCAACCGTGAGGTTACATGAGTTGCGTTAAAGATCAACTATTCTCTTAGGCCGCGAGGCGCTGACGTGCGCTAAGCGCGGGTAGTTCCGCGCCGTGCCGCTTCGATGGCGGCAATGTCGATCTTTTTCATCTTCATCATTGCCTCGAACGCGCGCTTGGCGGCCGCGCGATCAGGATCGGTAGTTGCGGTGACTCCCGGCTCAGCGAGAATCCTTACGCCGCCCGGACTGCACGAGTTTGAAAGCTTCTAGTACCGCTACCTCCACCACTGCGGCTTCCTGCGCCCGCTCGGCGTTCGAGATGTGAGCCATCGCATCGATGGAATGCCGAATGTACCGAGGCTTGAGCATATTGAGTGCCAGGCACGCCACATCCACCAGCATGTCCTCGTTCTGCGCAAGGCTTGGGTAATTCGGCGCCAACTGCGTTACGCGGTCAAATACCAGTGTTTCCTGATGATTCCGTGGATGATTACGTACGGATTCGAAATCCATCGGCATGATCTCCATATTTCCACCATGAGGCGCAGGATCTCACGAAGACACCGCGGCTCGCACCTACGTAGAAGCACTTAGTCCGACCGCACAGCAACCGTGATGCACGTTACACCTGTTGGGGCCACGTCGTGCGAGCATATTCCCCAGATCCACGTGGGTACGCACATGAACCGCTCGCATTCAAGATTTACGCTCATCGAAGTCATGGCATTGGTCGCCATCATGGCGCTAATCGTAGTTTCCGTCACGCCCCAGTTCAACGCTCGGCGACTGACCGCGAGTATGTGCACCAATCCGGATTTTCGCCACCATGCCGAATGCCGCGGAACCGGCAAAGTTCTGCAGACGGCGCAGAATCGATGAGGTAGTGCTTCCCCTCGAGGGGCACGTGAGGCGAGGCCGGCGGTCCCCGGTGTCCTCGCTATCCGTGCATATTCATCGGTGCATATAGAGAATGCGTGCCAGCAGCGAGGGTGCCGCGGCCTTGCGATTGGATGCCGCCATGGCCGGCACACGATCCTGCGCGGGCAAGCGAACTCGGGCGGGTAGTGGCGTTGGCATGGGTCGCTCACCCGTCAACTCGATCACCGAGTGTGTCCCGGTCGCACCGATATCTTTGAGAGGTACGAATTTGAGATGCAGCGAGCGTGACGGCACCGTCTGTACCACACGGGGCGCATCAAAATACGCTGCCAGGTAGCCGGCGACGGAGGCGGCGGTGGCGCGCTCCTTGAAATATCCGAGATAAAGTGCGTGGCGCACCTGGCCGTTATCGCGGCCGATCTCGCTGTAAAGACGATATGCGTCAAAGATATCGAGCAGCGGCACGCTGTAAGGATCGATGGGAGTCGGCGAAACGCGCAGCTCCACCACGTATTGCAGTCCGGAGTGAGTTTCCGGTGCACGCGTCTGTTTGCAAAGAATGTCTGACATAACCGCTCCCTATTGAGAATCCGATTCTTGGGAGCCAATACACAGGGGTCGCTTTTTGGCAGGCCGTTGACCCGCACAACAAGGCCTTGCGGCCCCGGCAACCCCGCTGTCATAGGCAAGAGCCCTTAGACCGGAAGCTTTGCGTCCTCACCTTTCGAAGAGTTTGCCCGGCCATTGTGCCCTGTCCTTGGCGGGAGCCAATCAGGAATTGCCGCAATCCATTGCGCCGATTCCCTTATTTCTTGTGCGATGCGACAAACAAACCCCATACCCAGCGACATTGCATACAATAAGCCGCCAGGCCCCTGGGCGAATGGAAATATCCCTGACGTGACCGATGTAAGCCGCTTGGGAGGGGCTCGAGTTCTTCTGGTCGAGGACAATCTTTCGGTACGCCGCGCCATGTGCTCGTTGCTGGAGATCGAGGGTTATCACGTGACGCCGATCGGCACCCTCACGGAGGCCGTCGCGCACGTTCAGAAGGGAAACCAGGTGGACTTGCTAATCACCGATTATCACCTGGCGGACGGAGAGACGGGGACTCAGGTGATCGCGACCTTGCGCGAAGTGCTGGGTGTGCCGCTGCGCGCGCTGCTCACGACGGGAGATACCTCGGAGGCCATCAAGCAATTGCCGAGCGATCCGCACTTCAGGATCACGAGCAAGCCCATCAACGCCGAGAAACTATTGTCGCTGCTGCGCGCGCTGCTGGCCGGCTGACGGGGTTGCCATCGTTGCGCGCGCGGAAACGTGAGGGCGGATCTTGTCCTCAGGGGACGAGGGCGACGTGATGCCCCTTGCGCCGGGAAACGAAAGCACGTGGTTCAGGACGCGTCGTTCAACGTCAAGTGAAGCCTGACCAGGTGCGCCACCGATCGTGCGCCCATCTTTTCCATGACCTTGGCTCGATGAATCTCGACAGTGCGCTCGCTCAAACCCAGGTCGATCGCAATCACTTTGTTGGCGCTGCCTTCGACGATGAAGTCCATCACCTGGCGTTCCCGGGGCGTCAGCGACTCGAGCCGTTGTAGTACCTCCGAACGCCGCGCGGCACCGGCTCGATTCTCCGCATCTTGCCTCAAAGCCTGATTGATGCGATCCAAAAGATCCTGGTCTCTGAACGGCTTTTGGATGAACTCAAAAGCGCCTTCTTTCATGGCTTGAACGGCCATCGGCACATCGCCATGGCCCGTGATGAAGACGATGGGGAGCATAGATCCCATGCGGTTCAGGTGCTGCTGCACCTCGAGACCGCTCATTTCGGGCATACGAATGTCCAGCACCAGGCAGCCGGGGGCGTCGGCGCCGTACTGGGCGAGGAAGTCGCGCGGACGGGAAAACACCGAGGTCTTGTAGCCCACCGTGCTCAGGAGCGTGTCGAGCGCACGGCGCATACCGTCGTCGTCATCGACGACGTAGACAGTCGGCGAAGCGATTTTTTCATTGATCTTTTCCATCGATGCTCCATAACTGCAGTACCGGGAAAGCGTGAATGCCCGCAGTTTAGGACAAATCTGTCGCGAAATCCCGGATCCGAGAGTGTGGGTCGTGCGTATTTCCGGATCTCGTCTCGCGGGTTATGTCGGATACCGAGGTGGCGGTGATCAGGGCGTCGACCAAGTCATACGCACTTCCCCTGACGGATGCGCGGCATGTACAGGGTGTGGCACAGTCTGGTTCCTGCCATTGTGTCGGGGAGGTGATCCCTTTGAGCCATCAAGACTCCGAATCCGGCGGAACCGCAGCCCTATTGAATCAGGTGATCGAAATCGCTCGCCGCACTGCGCTCGGCGAGATGGCGAGCGGCATGGCCCATGAGCTCAATCAGCCGCTGGGAGCGATCGCGACATTCGCGCAGGCAGGCATGCGTATGCTCGACCGGCCGCAGCCGATGATCCCGCAGGCGCTGGAGGTGCTGAAGCAAATCAATCAAGAGGCTCTCAACGCCGGCGAGGGTATTCGCCGGTTACGGCGGATGTTCGATCAGGACGATTCTGCGCGAACGCGCTGCGCGGTCGACGAGTTGATCTTGGAACTTCGACCCGCGCTTGAACTACTGTCCGCACGGCACAATGGAACCCTCGAGCTCTCGCTCGCGCCGTGCCCCGTCCTCAGCGTCGACCGGGTCAAGATTCAGCATGTGATTTTTTCGATGGTGCAAAACGGGTTCGAGTCCGCCAAACAAGGACACGCACCTCATGTGCGCGTTGGCGTGGCGCCCGATCGCTATGGTGTGGAAACCAGCATCGTCGATTCGGGCCCTGGGGTCTCGGAAGAGGCTCAGCATCGTCTGTTCAGGCCGTTCTACACGACCAAGACGCATGGTACTGGGCTGGGTCTGGCCTCCAGTCGCTCGATCGTCGAAGCACATGAAGGAAGTATCGGCTACGAAAACTTGAGCGGCGAGGGCTGCCGATTTTGGTTCCGTCTTCCCTTGAGTTCGGAGTAGTTGCCTAAGACTCCGCGTCCGCGCAACGTCTCGGCTGTGACGATGGTCACCTTTGTCGCCATCCGCCGGTGACGCAACCCACCAGTAACGCAATTCACTAAGCGGTTCTACGTACAGACGCTGTGTGCGAACGCAGGTACTTTGCGATTCGAAGACAACGCCGACAGGATTTCAGTTTCGAGGGAGATGAGAACATGAGCTTACGGACGTTTGCGATTCCGACCTGGTTTCTGGCCGCCGCACTCTATATTGGAACCGTCGCTCCCAGCCAGGCGGTTCCGAGCTTCGCGCGGCAGACCGGTATGGCCTGTGCCGCCTGCCACACCGTGTTCCCCGAGCTCACTCCGTTCGGGCGCGAGTTCAAGCTCAACGGCTACGTGCTGGACAACATGAAGCAGGTGACCGGAATCGATACCGCGGCGAATCAGACCCTCGCGCTCAATTCCATTCCCCCATTGAGCGTGATGCTCCAGGTCTCCTATACCCGCACGAACAAGGCGCTGCCCGACAGCGCCATCAGCGGCGCGCTCGCCAAGGACGGCGACCTGCTCTTTCCGCAGCAGGTAAGCTTGTTCTACGCCGGGAAGATCGCGGAGGGCCTGGGCGCCTTCATGCAGATCACCTATGACGGCGCCGCGGATCATTTCGGATTCGACAACACCGATATCCGCTACGTACATCACTGGTCGTTCGGCGGGGTAAACGGGAACGATCACAACCTGATCCTCGGGCTCACGCTCAACAACAATCCGACCGTTCAGGATCCTTGGAACACCACGCCCGCGTGGGGGTTCCCTTACTCCGCCAGCAACACCGCGCCGGGTCCGATAACCTCGGCGAAGATCGATAACGGCGCCGGGGGCTTCGGACAAAGCGTGGCAGGGCTCGGCGTCTACGCCTGGCTCGATGAGCACTTCTATGCCGAGCTGACCGACTACACGTCCGCGATCACGGGCGGCGCGCATCCGCTCGACAGCTCGCAGGCGAATGTGGTGCACGCTCTTGCCCCCTACTGGCGCGTGGCCTACGAGCAGCGTTGGGACAGGAATTCCCTAGAGGTGGGAGCTTACGGACTCACGGCGCGTGCGTTGCCGGGCAACGGTAAGCCGCTATCGGGGCCCACCGACAAGTATCGGGACGCGGCGCTGGATGTGCAGTATCAGTTCATCGGTGAAGATCATCTGTTCACGGCACTGGCGACCTATATCGATGAGCGCCAGACGCTGGATGCGAGCGTGCAAGACGGTCTTGCCGCAAACATCGACAACAACTTGAAGACGCTGAAGCTCACCGGCGAGTACTACTACCAGCGCAAGATCGGAGGCTCGATCGGCTATTTCAGCACTCGAGGCAGCAGCGATCCGCTGTTGTATGTGGCGGCCGCCGCGACGGGCAGCGCAAATTCCAGCCCCAACACCGGCGGATACATCCTCGAGGTGAATTACTTGCCCTGGCTCAATACGAAGCTCCAGCTCCAGTACACGGGGTACACGAAGTTCAACGGCGGCAAGATCAACTACGACGGCTCCGGCCGAGACGCCTCAGCCAACAACACGACATATCTTCTGACATGGCTGAACTTTTAGATGGGGATGACGCAAATCGGCTCGCGAGGTAACACCATGAAACTTCACTTCGTCCTGTTGGTATTGAGCGCCGCTGTCGGATTGGGTCAGGCGGCATATGCGGCGGATGAGACCATCGAGGGCATGACGGCGGCGCAGAAGGCGGCGCTGCGCAAGACCATCGACACCTGCACGACCTGCCACGGTACCAACGGCAACAGCGTCGCGCCAACATTCCCCAATCTCGCGGCGCAGACCGCGCCATACATCGAAGCGCAACTGCACGCCTTCAAAGACCAGTCACGTGGGGATCCGGATGCGCAGGCATACATGTGGGGCATGGCCTCGCAGCTCAGCGACTCCACCATCTCAGGCATAGCGGCCTACTACGCGGCGCAGGCGGCGCCCACCGGCAAGGCGGGCGATCCTGCGCTGATCGCTCAAGGGAAGCGGCTCTTCGAGGAGGGTGTCCCAGCGCGGCAAATTCCCCCCTGCGCGAGCTGCCACGGTAAGAGCGGCGCAGGCCAGGTCGTCTTTCCCCGTCTTGCGGGCCAACACGCGCCCTATCTTCTGAAACAGATTCTCGTCATTCAGAGCGCCCTGAGAAACGCCCCCGTGATGCACGGCATCGTCAAGGACCTGACCAAGGATCAGATACAAGCTGTGGTCGCCTATCTGGAATCGATCTGAAAACCGCCGGAACTCCAGCATAGAAGCGGGCGGATACCTCGGCGCGCCCGATGGCTCGAAGGAGCGGCATCGGCCTTGGCCGGCTGGGGTCTGGAAAACGGCCGCAGTGCGACGCAAGTTCCATATTCCTTCGATACAGGGAACCCACTACACCGCTAGCAGGGATTCCATGGGCTGAGGGTGACCAAGAGCATCCCGGGCGGCCGACAACCTCAGGGCAGCGCTGACGTTTTCCTCTGTACTTAAATCGGACGGCAATCTCAGATAGGGCCTACCGGTGGCGTTACAATAATAGGATTGAGTGGCGCGGGCGGTGCGGATGGCCTGCGTGACTCGGCCGTCGCCCTTTGTATGCAACGGTGCAACGGCGTTTGGGATCACAGATTTTGATGGAAATAAAATTGCCACTGACGCTAAAAGTGCAGGCCGCGTTCGCTGCGGTGATGGCACTGCTTCTGATCGTTGGCATCGTCGCCTACCGCAGTATTCTCGCCTCAGCCGACAGTGCCCAATGGGCGCAGCATGCAAATGAGGTTCTGGAACATATCGCGAACCTGCGTCTGGGCGTCGAGAACATCGAGAGTGCGTATCGTGATTTCGCCTTGAGCGGCAACGACGCCTTCCTGCAAAAGTCACGCGCCAATACTTGGTCGGCGGACAACGAACAGAACACTCTGCGAGCATTGACGGCGGATAACCCCCATCAGCAACGCCGCCTGAGCATCACCGGCGATTTACTGCAGCGGATAGTGCAACGCGGCGACTCGATGGTTGAGTCGCGGCAGAGACCTGGCGCCCCGGATGCGGCGGCCCTGATTCGCAGCGGGCAGGAAGACGCCCTCCTGAATGCATTTCGAATCGCGGCTCGTGAGATGGAGATCGAAGAGCAGCAGCTGCTGCGCGACCGCAATTCGATGGCTGTGAAACGCAGCAGGGAGACGCGAGTCGCGTTGATCGCGGGAATCATGCTGGCGCTGTTGATCGCCGCCGTTTCGGGTTGGCGGGTGGCGATCGATCAAGCCAAAAGGAAGCGGGTGGAAGATCGGCTCAAGCACCTGAATCGCCTGTATGCCATGGTCACGGGAATCAACGGTTTGATGGTGCGGGTCCGCAACCGCGCGGACCTATTCGAGCACGCCTGCCGGATTGCGGTCGAGGACGGCGAATTCGAAATGGCCTGGATAGCCATCATCGACCCGCTAGATAGCAGGATCGTACCGGTGGCTTGGGCAGGCGTGGAAGAGCCGGTTCGGTCCGCCATCGAGGGCCACTTCTCATCGAGCGACGGCACGCTGGCGGGAAATACCATGGCTGCGCGTGCGATCAGGGAGGAGGCGCCGGTAGTCTCCAATGACGTTAAGAACGATGAAAGTCTCATATTCCAGAAGCTACACGCCGAGTCGGGCGTTCGCTCGCTGGCCGTCATTCCGCTCATCGTCTCCGGCAAGGCAATCGGCGTGCTTGCGCTGTATACGAACAAACCGGAATTCTTCGACCCCGCAGGCCTGCTGCTCTTGACCGAACTGGCCGGAAATATTGCGTTCGCGGTAGATCACTTCGAAAGGGAGGAGCAGCTGCATCGCCTCTCCTACTATGACGAGCTTACGGGGCTGGCGAACCGACGGTCCTTTCTCGACCGGGTCACGCAGCACACGCTGAGGGCCGCCGACGACGGACATAAAGTCGCCGTGTTCCTGATCGATTTGGAGCGGTTCAAGAAGCTCAACGACAGCTTGGGAAGGACCGCGGGCGACGTACTGTTGAAGCAGGTTGCCGAGTGGTTGGCGCAGAGCCTGGGGAACGCCGATCTGGTTGCGCGCATCGAGGCCGACCATTTTGCCGTCGTGCTGCCCGATATCCTGTACGAATCCAATGTGGCGCGTCTGCTTGAGAAGACGATCGCGGCTTTCATGAACAACGAGTTCGGCGTCAATGATGCCGTGTACCGGCTGGCTGCCAAGATCGGCGTCGCCGTATTTCCTGATGACGGCGCCGAGGCCGATGCGTTGTTCCAAAACGCGGAGGCGGCGCTCAAGAAAGCCAAGACCAGCCGCGACAGATACTTGTTCTACGCGCAGAAAATGACCGAAACCGTGGCGATGAGTCTGGGCATAGAAAATCGCCTGCGACGCGCGCTCGAAAGGAACGAGTTCGTCCTGCACTATCAACCCAAGGTAAATCTGGCAAACGGCAGACTGACGGGGGCGGAGGCACTGATTAGATGGAATGATCCCGTGTCCGGCCTGACTCTGCCCGGTCGCTTCATCCCCCTCCTCGAAGAGATCGGATTGATCCATGAAGTCGGGCGGTGGGTGCTGTGCAAAGCGGTCGAAGACTATATGCGCTGGCGCAATGACGGTCTTCCGGTCGTGCGCATCGCGGTAAACGTGTCGCCGCTGCAATTGCGCAATCCCGATTTCGTCGCAGAAATCCAGCAGGCCGTCGGTGTTTCCCCCGATGCGGCGGCCGGACTGCAGTTGGAGATCACGGAGAGCCTGATCATGCAGGACGTCAACCGCAGCATCGTCAGCCTGCGTGCGATTCGCGCCTTGGGCGTCACGATTGCCATCGACGATTTTGGTACCGGCTTTTCCTCGCTCAACTATCTGACCAAACTGCCGGTTGACACGCTCAAGATCGACCGCTCGTTCGTGACCGACATGGTTTCAGGAAGAGGTGGGCTGACGCTGGTTTCGGTCATCGTCAATCTGGCCCGTGAACTGAAGCTCAATGCCGTGGCGGAGGGGGTCGAGACGGAGGAACAACTGCAGCGGCTGCGAGCGCTGGGCTGCGATGAGTTACAGGGCTATCTCTTGGGCAAGCCCGTGCCGGCCGATGTTTTCGAACAGAAGTATCTGTCGGCTTCCCCCGGCGAAATCGCGCCGTGGGCTCCCGTCATCCGAGCAATGCCGTAACGACGGCGTTGATGGCGCCCCCGCCGAGGATCAGCCACGCAAACAGTGCCGCCGCCAGCGCCAACGGCTTGATTCCGGCACAGCGAATCGCGGAAACATGGGTGGTGAGACCGAGTGCCGCCATCGCCATCGCCAAGACGGCCGTATCGAAAGTAACGGCTGCGGCGACGGCGGCCTTGGGTAGTACCACCATAGAGTTGAGTGCTGCGACGCCGATGAAGCCGACCGCGAACCAGGGGATCACGACTCGCTTTGATAGGTGCGCGTGGCTCGATTGGCTCGCACCGATCGGCGGCAGGGCGCCGCCCGGTTGGAACGCCTCGCTCGGTCGTGGCGTGGGGCGCGCGCCGGTGCGTGCCAGCACCGTGGAGAGGATGGCCAGGAAGGGCGCCAACATCATGACGCGTACCATCTTGGTGATGACGGCCGTGTTGGCTGCGTTTTCGCCGATCGACCTGCCCGCGGCAACGACTTGCGCCACTTCATGAACCGTCGATCCGGTAAAAATGCCATAGAACGCAGGCGACATGGCCAGAGGATGGCTCTGATGGATGAAGTGATAGAGGGCGGGGTATAGAAAGATTGCGACAGTACCGAATACCACCACGGTCGATACCGCGACGGTGACCTGTTCGGCGCGACCGCGTACCACCGGTTCGGTTGCCATCACGGCGGCTGCCCCGCAGATCGCGCTGCCGGCCCCGATGAGCACAGCGGTCTCGCGATCCAATTTGAACAGCCGGGTTCCCATCCACCACGACAATATGAAGGTGCTGCTCAACACCAGGACATCGATTGCCACACCGGCAATGCCGACGTGAGCGATGTCCTGAAACGTCAGCCTCACGCCGTACAGAATGATGCCCAGCCGTAGCAAGGTCTGCTTGGAAAAGGTCACGCCGGCGGCGCCGGTGTGAGCAAAGCGGGGGTACAGCGTATTTCCCACCAACATACCGAGTACGATGGCCACGGTGAGCGCGCTGATCCCCGCGGAAGCGAACCAATCGACTCGCCCTACCGAGATCGCGACGGCGGCCAAGAGGGCGGTGAGCGCCAAGCCGGGAAGGCGATGGGCAGTCCTCTGCCGCCAGCCTCGGGGCTGACGGTCGAACTCACCGGTGTCGGCATGCGTCTTTCCGCAGTCATCGGGAACGGTAGATCTCAAGCATTCATCTCGCGTCGGGTTGGCGATGAACCTCGACGGTGAGGTGCGATAGGCCTTTGAATCCCCGGAGCGCCCGATGATAGAACGCGGGCCCGCGTTGCGCCACTGCACTGACGACCGAAATGACCGCCCCGAAGTGCCCGGGTCCCAGGCGCCACACATGCAAGTCCAGCAAACGATCACCGGCGGCGACGATGGCCGTCCGGATCTTCTTCTCAATGGTGTCGCTGGGACAAATGTCGAGAAGAATTGCCCCGGTATCGCGAATCAATCCATAGGACCAATTGGCGATGACCAGAGCACCTACCATGCCTGCGAGCGGATCCATCCACAGCCAGCCGAAGAGCTTGGCAAGCGTCAATCCGATGATGGCCAAGACCGAGACCGCCGCGTCGGCTATGACGTGCACATAGGCCGCGCGCATGTTGTGGTCGCGTGCATCGATGCCGTCTTGGTCCGACGCTGAGGCAGCGGCGATCGGACTCGATTCCTCGCCATGCGCGTGTTGGTGAGAATGCGGGTGTTCGTGAGGGTGGTCGTGATCGTGATCATGAGAGTGATCGTGATCATGAGAGTGATCGTGATCATGAGAGTGATCGTGATCATGAGAGTGATCGTGATCATGAGAGTGATCGTGCTGGTGGGCATGTCCGTGACCGTGCCCATGGTGGTGATCGTCGCCGCTCAGCAGCCACGCGCTGGCGATGTTGACTGCCAAGCCGACCACGGCAATGGGAATGGCCTCGCCGAAATGAATGGGCACCGGCGCGAGGAAACGCGTCACGGCCTCGTAGCCGATCAGCATCGCGATCATCGCGAGGATGATGGCGCTGGTGAATCCCGCGAGATCGCCCAGCTTGCCCGTGCCGAACACGAATCGACGGTCCCTGGCATGCTTTCGTGCGTAGGAGTAGGCGAGCGCCGCGATCAGCATCGCACTCGCATGGGTCGACATGTGCAAACCATCGGCCACCAACGCCAGGGATCCAAATAGGCTGCCGCCCAAGATCTCCACCAGCATCATGACGCTGCAGAGCGCGATGACTGCCCAGGTCTTGCGCTCGTTTTTATCATGACCTACGCCCAAGAACACATGCTCGTGGGCCGCCGGCGGCATTTCATCCGCATCGCTCATCGTGTCCTCGTCGCTCATGGATGCCTGAACTCAAGTCTCGGGAATGGTCCGATCCACCTGCCACGCGGCGGCGCTGACCTGCGGCTCCAAACTCAGTCGCCCCACGATCTGTTCCAGCGCCGCATCGTTGCGCTTGGGGGCCAGCACCTGAGCAGTGATGACGACTTTCGAGGTGTCGATGTCGGCGCTGTCGATCCGTCGCAGACCCAATTCGGCCCGAGAAAGCGCATGCAGCAAGACCGATCGTAGCTGCGCCTCCTCGGTGTTCTTGCAGGTCAAGGTCACCGTGTAGCAAGTCTCGGCGTCGACGGACAGCACGTTGCGCTTGTTGAGCAGCTTGACCAGAGGTCGCAGGCAGATGTTGGTGCCCACCACGAAACCGGTGGCCACCAAACCAGGCGCCCAGAATCCCGCGCCCACGAATGTGCCGACCATGGCAGAACACCACAGAGTCGCCGCCGTGTTGAGACCGTGGACGTTGACCCCCTCGCGCAAAATCACGCCGGCGCCGAGAAAGCCGATGCCGGTCACGATTTGCGATGCAATCCGCGTCGGATCCGCGGGATTCAGCATGGAGGAGAAGACGACGAATCCGCACGAACCGAGCGCGACCAAGGCGTTGGTCCGAAGCCCCGCCATCTTCTGGTGCCACTGCCGCTCGATGCCGATGCCGGAGCCGAGCAGCACGGCCAAACTGAGCCGGCCGACTGATTCGACGATTTCAATCTGCGTGTTCAGCATGGTTTGCCGTCAAGTTGACTCGTTATCGCATAAACAATACCCTACCCGGGTATAGTTATGCAATGGAGTTTCGGCGATGGGCCACGTTGCCAAGGAAAAATCCAAACTACTCAATCGTCTCAAGCGCATTCGCGGCCAGATAGAAGCCATGGAGCGCGCGGTCGAAGCAGACGGTGAGTGTGCCGCGGTGCTGCAACAAGCCACTGCGTGCCGGGGGGCAATGGACGGCTTCATCGCGGAGGTTATCGAGGACCACATTCGCGAGCATATGGTAAGTCCAGGCGCAGGCCGTAATGCGCCTCAGGTACTGGCCGCCGAAGAACTCATCGAGATCGTTCACCAATATTTGAAGAAATAGCCGCGCATATCGCGAGCGGCGCCATCCATTCGACTGCTTTCTTGTCGGCATAATCTTACATGGCGGCGCCCACAAATCATCTCGCTTGACACGGTACGGCAGAGCCAGGCTTGCTGGGCCTACGGTCATCCCCGCAGCATGTCGGACTTGCGCGGCATCGACTGGCATGAAGCAGCCGGCAAAAGTCGCGCCTTTTGCCGGCGGCAACGGAGCTGATGTCCGACAAATTCGCAGGAGCGAATTTGTCCAATTGACTAGGGGGTGCAAGATTGAATGGCTTGAGGCGGATCGGTTCATGGATGCGTACCGAAGCGCCGCGCGCCGGCGCCATGGCGGTATTCGCCACCCTGTTGGCGAGCGGTGCTCAGGCGGCGAAGTTCACCGCCACCGAGCGCACCCAAATCCAGGAGCCGCGGCCGCCCGATGTGCCGAGCGACGAGATCCTCGAAGCGCAAGGCGCGGTCGTCGGCACGATCGAATTGGACCTGCGCCAGATATTCGACGAGCACGATTCCCGCGAGAACAGCGGTTTATACCATCTGGCCGATCAAGTTCACGTGCGCAGCCGGCAATCGGCGATACGCGCGCAGCTGCTGTTTCGCACCGGTGACCCTTACAAGGCTCGCGTCCTCGCGGAAACCGAGCGCAACTTGCGTGCGCTCTCCTATATCTACGATGCGAGCGTGGTGCCGGTCAAATATGCCGACGGCAAGGTCACGGTACGTGTCATCACGAAGGATGTCTGGACCTTGAGTCCGGGAATATCATTCTCCCGCGCCGGCGGGACCAACAGTTCGGGCGTCGATCTGTCCGATTCCAATGTTCTCGGTTTCGGCAAATCGCTCGCCATCGGTCATTCCAGCAACGTCGATCGCACCAGCAATGGCGTCTCTTACGGCGACCCTAATTTGTTCGGCTCGCGGTGGACCCTGGGAGCCGCCTATTTCAATGCCAGTGACGGCGATCAACGCACGTTCGCCCTGCAACAGCCGTTTTATTCGCTGGATACTCCGTGGTCGGCCACGGTGAAAGCCATGAAGTTCGACCGGACCGTGTCGCGCTACAACCTGGGCGACATCGTGGATCAATTCCAACGCGACGAAAACTACTACGAGGTGAGCGGCGGCTGGTCCACTGGCTTGGTCGATGGCTGGACGCGCAGGGTGTATGCCGGCGTGCGCTATGATCAGAACCTGTTTGCGCAGGTTCCCGGTACCTCGACCCCGGCTGCCATATTGCCCCCGAATCGCACCCTGTCCTATCCCTTCGTCGCCGCCGAGTTGGTGCAAGATGATTTTCGCAAGGCCGGAGATCAGAATCAGATCGGCCGCACGGAGGATTTGTTTTTTGGAACGCATTTGTACGCCGAGGTCGGCTATTCCGGCACCGCGTTCGGCGCGAACCAAAACGACCTGCTGTTCACCACCAGCGCGGCAAAGGGATATCAGCTGACCCGCCTTACCCAGCTGTTCCTGGCCGGCACTATCAATACACGGCTGGAGAGCGGAAGCATCCGCAATTTATTCGTGGACGGCACCGCGACCTATTATTGGCGGTGGCAGGATGACAAGGTGCTGTTCATGTTCTTGAACGGAACCACCACGCATGCGCTGGACCCGGACTCGCAGTTGCTGATCGGCGGCGATACGGGTCTTCGCGGCTACCCGCTGCGCTTCGAATCGGGAACTTCCCGCGGCCTGTTGACCGTCGAACAACGCTTCTACACCGACTGGTATCCGTTTCGCCTGGCGCGTTTCGGAGCGGCGATATTCGGCGACGTCGGCCGTACCTGGGGTCGCGGCGTCATCGGCAATAGCGATCCTGGCACGCTCAAGGACGTAGGTTTCGGCATGCGGTTCGGCAACACCCGTTCCGGACTCGGCAATGTCCTGCACGTCGACGTTGCGTTTCCCTTGAATGCGGATCGCAACATCAGCAGGGTGCAATTCTTGGTACAAACCCGCGCGAGCTATTGAGGCGCGGTGCCGCGCCGGTTCTTGTAGACTCATCGGCGCACGAATCAATGCAGGGGATGATCCGATGACCCATGAGAAGTCGAAGTACCTGGCCGCATGGGTGACATTCACGGCGCTGGCATGCGGCGCGAAGCCCGCAGCCGCGGCTCCGGCGAATTGCGCGGACTTGGCGCATGTGGCGTTGCCGAGTACCACCATCACATTGGCAGAGTCCGTGGCCGCCGGCGCATTCACCCCGCCGGTCCCCTCCTGGGCGCGCGCGTTCATGCAGCCGAAGCCGGTTCCGCTAGCCTTCTGCCGCGTGACGGGGGATATCCGCCCGACGCAGGACTCGGATATCAAGTTCGAGGTGTGGCTGCCGCTGTCCGGCTGGTCCGGCCGATACGAATCGGTGGGCAATGGAGGCTTTGCGGGCTCGATTCGCTATGACTCCATGCTGAACCCGCTGCAGGCAGGTTCCGTGGTGGCATCGACCGACGATGGCCATGACGGCCCGGCGATCGGACCCACCAGTGCCGACTGGGCCTTCGGCCATCCCGAAAAAGTCATCGACCATGGCTATCGCGCCGTGCATCTCACGGCGGTGGCGGCCAAGGCGATTACCGCGGCGTTCTATGGCCGCCCGCCGGCCCACTCGTACTTCGTCGGATGTTCCAAGGGTGGCCAGGAGGGATTCATGGAGGCGCAACGCTTTCCGGATGACTTCGACGGCATCGTCAGCGGAGCCGCCGCCAACCAGTGGACCGACCTGTTTTCCAGTTTCATGTGGACCGAAAGCCTCAACTTGGCCAATCGCGAGGGTTATCTTTCGCCGGACGATCTGGCCAAGATCGGCAAGGCCGTCACGGCCGCCTGCGAGACGCCCAGTGGCGCCAAGAATGGATTCATCGGCGATCCGCTGCGCTGCGAGGTGAAACCATCTTCGCTCGGTCTCACGCCGGCCAAGCTGCGTACCTATGAGGCCATTCATCGGGGTCCGAGAGACAAGTCAGGCCGGCAGGTTTACGCCGGCCAGGCCTATGGCAGCGAGAATCCCGGGTGGCAGGACACCATCAGCGCCGAAAGTTTCGAGGCCGCCGAAACCGAGGCGCAGATGAGCATGTATGGCGGGAATTTCTATCGGAATTTTGTTTATCAGGACCACCGTTGGAGCTTTCACGGCTTTGATCTCGAGAAGGGGCGCGCCGATGCCGAACGGACCGTCGGCAAGATCATGAACGCCGACGAGGTGAGCTTTGCGGGTTTCAAGGCGCACGGCGGCAAGCTCATTCAATACACCGGCATGGCGGATTCCATCGTCACGCCGTTGAGCTCAGTGAAGTGGTACCAGTCCGTGGTGGCGGCACAGGGGCAGGCTTCGGACCCCGCGACGCTCAAGCGGGTTCAGCAGTTCTATCGGCTGTTCCTGGCGCCCGGCGTGGGTCACTGCGGAGGGGGAGCCGGACCGAATCAATTCGGTCAGGCGGGTGGTACCGGCGATGCGGACCACGACATGGTGGTGGCGAGAAGGGTACGGCGCCGACCCGAATCGTGGCGACAAAATATATCTCAGACGACAAGACGAAGGGCGTGGCCATGACGCGGCCGTTATGTCCGTTTCCGCAGGTCGCCAAGTACCAAGGATCCGGCGACGTCGCCGATGCCGTAAACTTTGCGTGTGCGGCCGATCAGTAACGGCCCTCACGGTACATTCGGCATGGGCTGCAGGCGGTTGCGGTCTGGTTTGTCAAACGGCTCAATTTTCGCCACCATGACGGTCCCATGAACAGGATCACACCCCGAGAATTTCGCAACGCCTTCGTCGCCGTCATGCAATCGGAGCACGACAACTTTCGCACCGCGGTGGGCTTCGAGGTTAAATCCTACAATTTTTTCATGCGCACCTCGATTTATCCGCGGGTCGCCCGGCAGCTTGGTTTGCAGTCATGGAACAAGGAGTACTTCACGCTCGACGGGATGTTTTACGAGAAGCGGGGCACGGACGAGACGGGCAAGTACGCCACCTATGCGAATTGGATTTCCGTCGCCATCGAGCATGAAAACGACAGTGCTCGCGCGCACGAAAAGATGAACAAGCTGCAGGCCTTCAACGCGCCGCTCAAGGTATTGATCACCTATGCGGCCGAAGGAGCCGCTTCCGAGAGCCTGTTGGTAAAGTACGAGAATCTCATCAAGACCTCGGATGTATTCCAGGACGTCGCGACATTGCGCCAACAACTCGTCATCTTGGGAACCCCAAAAACGGTGCGCGAATGGCGTTTCTATGCCTACGAGAACGACGGGTTTGTCTTGATGCTGCCCGGCTAGCCGAACGACGAAGCTCGAAGAGCGGACGGGCGCGGCGGCAGCCCCCGGTCAGGCGCTCGCGGCGTTCAATTGTTCGATGGCTGCCCGATCCAGATTCAATTGCGTGGCGGCCAGCAACTCCTCGAGCTGATCGACGGTGGTGGCGCTGGCGATCGGCGCGGTAATGCTGGGGCGTGCGATTTGCCATGCCAACGCCGCCGTGGCCGGTGAAGCGCCGTGGCGGCGGCCGACATCGTCCAAGGCCGCCAGAATTCTCAGACCGCGTTCATTGAGAAATTTCTCGATCACGCCTTTTCCGCGCGCGCTCTTGGCGGCATCGGCGGGGGTGCGGTACTTTCCGCTGAGAAATCCGGAGGCGAGGGCAAAGTAGTTTACGACGCCGATCTGTTGCTTCAGGCACAGGGGTTCGAGGTCGGCTTCGTAGTCGCTGCGTGCATAGAGGTTGTAGTGCGGTTGCAGTGCTTCGTAACGCGGCAGCCCGTGCTTGTGGCTGGTCTCCAATGCCTCGGCCAGGCGAGCCGCGGTGAAATTCGACGCCCCGATGGTGCGTACCTTCCCTTGGGCGATGAGCTTTTGATAGGCGCCCAGGGTTTCTTCCATGGGTACGCCGGCATCGTCGCAATGCGAGAAGTATACATCGACATAATCGGTCTGCAGTCGGCGCAGTGATTCGTCGATGGACCGCGTAATGTGCGCCGCCGACAGGCCCTTGCGGTCCGGGGCCATTTGCATGCCGACCTTGGTGGCAATCACCAGGTCTTGGCGCCTGCCGCGGTGCTTCAGCCAGTTGCCGATCACCGTTTCCGATTCACCGCCTCGGTGTCCCGGGGCCCACACGGAGTAGACATCCGCCGTATCGATGAAATTCAGCCCCGCGGCCACGAGGGCATCGAGCACCGAAAATGATGCCGCCTCGGTGGCGGTCCATCCAAATACATTGCCGCCGAGACACAGCGGGGCCACCCGCAAGCTCGAACGTCCTAGTGGACGAAGTTGCATAGGATTTTCCTGGAACACTAACGGTGCCGATCATACCAGGGGGCCGGTCTTGTGCATTCCGTGTGACCGCGAGCGGGACGGATTTGGGGCGTCCCAAGCGGCCATGCCGACATCTTTGCCTGTATCCTGTAAGCTTAAAAGCTTGAAAATTAGGGTCGATCGATGAAACTTCTTGCGCGCCTGTTCAGCAAATCCCCGTCGCCGTCCGCGCTCCCCGAACGTGGCGCCATGCTCCGAGCGGGCTCCACCAATCCCAGCGCCGATGCGGCGCCGCATGCCGGCGAGGAAGCCTTGCGCGTGGCGGCCATTCAGGAGCTGCCGGACGGCGAGGAACTGCGCGGGCTTGCCGGATTCGGCGCTGCGACTGCGGATACCGCGAACCCTGCGCCGCCGGCGGTGCAGCGCGCGGCGCGCATGCGCATGGCACGGCTGATCGATACGGACGCGATTGATTTTCCTGCGTATTGCGATGAGGCGCGCGGCCGGCCGGAGATGTTGTCCGTCGCCGCGCTTTGTCAGGATGCTAACCGTCTGGCGCAGGCGCTGGCCTCGATCCAGGATCCTGAGCAAATCGCACGGCTGGTCGTCGAGAGTCCGTCGAGCCGATTGCGTCAATTGGCGGCGGAGTCGATGCAGGATCCTGTGCAACTGCGGCGCCTGCTCGCGCAGGTCCGCGGCAAGGATAAGAACGTCTACAAGATTCTCAAGCACAAGTGCGATGCGCTGAATGCCGAGGAGCGCAAGCGGGAGGAGATCCGCAACGAGATCGCGGCGATTTGCGCCGCGCTGGAGCGGCACAGCCATCGCAGCTATGACCCGCAGTACCCGGCGGTGTTCGAGCACCATAAAGCCCGTTGGCTGGCACTGCCCGAGCCGCCGGCCGCGGACTTGGATCAGCGCGCGCGTACGGCCATCGAACGCTGCGCACAGGTCATCGACGCGCATCTTTCGCAGCTGGCGAGGCAGGCGGATGCCGCGGCTGCCCGTAAGGCCGCTGTCGAACGCGAGGAGGCGGCGCAACAGGCCGCCCGCGCCGCCGCCGCCGAACAGGCCGAAGCGCAGGCCCGTGCGCGGCAGGAAGCCGCGGCCACGCGCGAGGCGGAGGAGCGGCAGCGCGCCGAACAACGGGCCGCGGAAGAGCGGCTGTCTCGGCAGATCGGCAGCCTGATCCGCATGGCCAACGCGGCGCTGCGCGACGGCGCGACGCAACGGGCCGCCGGACTGCGTCGCTCGATCGAGCAGAAACTGCCGGCCGCCGGGCTGCCGGCGCATCTGTCGCGCCAGGTCGAGCAGCTCGACGAGAAGCTTGCGGAACTCAAACAGTGGAAGGACTATGCTGTCGCGCCCAAGCGGATTGAGCTCATCGGCGAGATGGAAGCGCTGATCGGTTCGACGCAGGAGCCCACCGCTCTGGCCGAGCGCATCAAGTCGCTGCAGCAGGACTGGCGAACCATCAGCCGCGGCATCGTGAGCGAAGCCACGGAGGAATGGGAGCGGTTCCACCGCGCCTCACAAGCGGCCTATGAGCCCTGTCGCGAGCACTTCGAAGCGCAGGCAAAGCTGCGGCAGCAGAACCTCGAGAGGCGCCAGGCGGTGCTGGCACGCGTGCTGGCCTTCGAAGCCGCGCAGAATGTCGATCATCCGGATTGGCGGCTGATGGCCAGTGTCCTGAGTGAAGCACCTCAGGAATGGCGCCGGTGCTCCCCGGTGGACCGCGACGCCGGGCGTGCAATTCAGGAGCCGTTCGAGGAGGCGCTGCGCCGCCTGCAGGCGCGGCTCGACGGCTGGCATGGGAGCAATGTCGCCGACAAGCAATCGCTCATCAAGCGTGCGCGGCACGTGCTGACTTTAGACGATGGCCGCGAAGCCATCGATGCGGTGAAACGGCTGCAGGTGCTGTGGAAGGAGACGGGTCCGGCGCCGGCCGCCCAAAGCCAAGCTCTGTGGAACGAGTTTCGCGAGGTGTGCGACTCGGTCTATCAGAAAAGACAGCAGGCCCATGCCGAGTATACCGCGGGGCTGGAAGCCAATAAGTCGAAGGCAATCGCATTGTGCGAACAGGTCGAGCAGGTTGCGGGCTCATCCGGTGCGGCGCTGCTCGAGGCCACGGTGAAAATTCCCGAGTGGTGCGAGGCTTATCAGGCGCTCGATGAAATGCCCCGGACGGAGACACGCGCGCTGCAAGAGCGGTTCGAAAGGGCCATCGATCTGTGCAAGACCCGAATCGCGCAGCAGAAAGTGCGCGATACCGAGCAGGCCTTCAAGAATCTATGGGAGGCTGCCCGCGCCATTCATGCCTTCGAGTGGGCGATGTGGCGGGACGCCGAGTCTTCGGAGCGCGAGGCGCTGAAGCAGGCCGCCGACAGCCTCATCGCCGGCACCCAGCTTTGGCCAAAGGGCGGGCTGAAGGCGCTCAAGGATGCCCTGGCACGGTCGGACTCGGGCGGTGACGCCGATATCGAGGCTCGCGAGAAGGCCTTGCGGATGCTATGTGTTCGCGCCGAAATTCAAAGCGACACCGCCACCCCGGCCGAGGATGAATCGCTGCGCCGCCAGCACCAGGTGCAAAGACTGACGCAGGCCATGGGTCAGGGGCTCGGCGCGGGCGGGCAGGAATGGGATGCCATGGTGCTGGAGTGGATCGGCATCGGCGCCGTCGCGCCCGAGGTGCACGAGAGTTTGCGCCAGAGATTCACGCGTTGCTGGGAGAGAAAGCCGATGGGCGAAGCCCCACCAACGGCCTGGAAGGAGGACGAAGGGGCGCGGCGCAAATCCCGCGATCCTCGCGACGAGAACCCCCGCGCTCGCGGCCGCGACCGGCCTAAGGTCGCGAGTCGGCGCGGCTGATCAAATCTGAGAGGTACAGCATTCGATCCAAGAGGCGTGCAGCCCGCTGTAACGACCCTTCAGGGCAGGATGCCGAAAGTTTTCACCATCAAGGGCGTGTCGACGATCACGTGCGGGGCCACCGCGTGGTAGCCGATGGCATGGACCCAGGCATTGCCGGTGCGCAATGTCAGGACGCTCTTGATCATCCCCGGCCCGAAATACTGCAGCACCACGAAAATCAGCGACAGCGCCGCGTTGCGCGGTGAATCGAATGCGGACCAACCCTCGACGATGTGCATGAGCGCATAGGTCAATCCACCGAGCAGCACCGTGCTGATCGCCGATCCGGTCAATCGCAGATAGCGCGGCAGCAGGATCGCGTAGATCAGGACCATGGTGGGCAGCACCGTGCCGAGGAAGAATACGAAGAATGTCAGCGGCGCTCCCAGGAGCATTTGATGCGCGCTGAGGCGGAACAGACTCTTGTCCAGCGCGATGAGCTCGAAGGCGGATTCGACCAACAAGACGATGAGAATCAACCAGGCATCTTTGCGGCGGTCGGTCGAGCGCAGATTGAGCTCGGAATTCGTGTAGCGACGCCGAAAATACAGATACGGTGCGACCGCAAACACCAGGAAATTGTACAGGGCCCACACACAGACCTCTGCGCGCGCCGGCGGCTGGCTGCAGCCGAAGACCGAGCCGGCAATATGGAAGCTGAAAGGGCGAAACCCCAGCGCCGGCCCCAGGATCCAGCCACCCACCTGACCCAGGGCGGCATAGCCGAGAACGAGAGCAGTCTCGCGCCATGCGGTGCGGTGCTCGGGTGCGCGCACGAGCATGTCGGGTATGACTCTGGCGCGCGTGATCAAGAAGGTGAGCAGCATCAGCGCGAAAATCTCGATCATTCCCAAGCTGGGCGCGGCCATCTGGACTGAGAAGGGCAGCTGGGCCACGGCGGGCCGGTCGAAGGGTAAGGCACCGTGCGCAAGCCAAAGTGCCGCGAGATTGCCGAGGATCCACAGCGCCGCGGCCAGCTGAACACCCCGATGAGCCGATATCGCTCGCAGCTGCCCCTTCAGCGAGGCGTTCGCCGTGGAGCGTGCAGGCAATGGATCGCGAACATTCATGCCGGGAGTTCCTGAGCGGATCCGGCTCAGTATGATCGCGAATCTGCGGCTCCGTACGGATATCGGTCGACGGCACGCAGCCACGGGCGAGGTGGTGCCCCTCAGGCCCGGCCGGCGAGGCGCTCTTCCGTCACCATCGCGAGGAATCCCCCCGCACAATAGTTCACCAGCCGTGTGCGTACCTCGTCGAGATCCTTGGCGCGGCACAGGCCGTCGGAAAGGCGGTCTACGCGCTCGGTCTCCGAAAGCGCCAGCATCATCGAGCCGGCGAGGAAGTTATAGGCCCAGTACAACTCTCTCTTGGGTATTCCCGGCAGCGCGCGCTGCAGTATTTCGATGAGTTCGTGGACGCTGGTGTCGAATACGCGGTGAATAATCTCGCCGCCCCAGGGGGTGTTGTCGATCTGGGCCACCAGCGCAAAGTAGCTCTTCCAGCCCAAATCCCCATTCTGCGACAGCTCGATCATCGGATTGATGAACGCGGCGATCGCGCCGTGCGCGCTCAATTTGACGCCGCTGCTCGATACGTACGCATTCAGCGAATCGTGTCGCGCCGTGATGAGCACGCGCGCGCGCCGCTCGAACACGGCGTTGAACAGGCCCCATTTGTTCTTGAAGTGATAGTAGATGAGCGCGTCGTCCGCTCCCGCCATCGTGGCCACTTGGCGTGTGGTGACCCCGTAGAAACCCCGGTCGGCGAAAAGCCTCTCGGCGGCATCCAGTAATCGTCCCCGCGCCTTGACGCCGCCCTCCGACCGGTGAGGCCTACCGCGCCGCTTGGGCTTTTTCTTCTTCGGTCGGGGCAGCGACTTGGGCTGAGAACTGGTCAAACACGATCCTCTGGCGTAGGGGCCCGGAACTGGGTTTCCCGCGAGGGAACAATAGCCGATCGATGGCCGCGGCGCCCGCTGAAAACGCGCTGCCATGCCTATTTAGGCGATCGCTGAATTTTCGTGCGGCCTCGCGCCCGGCGACGCGGGCGCCCAGGCGGGACGCGCGGTGCACGAAAATGCCTGAAATGCGCCTCAAGAACTCAAATATAGGCGGGAGGAACGGTGCTTTGCCGATCCGTACCTGGCTTGACATGCCAGTGGTCTTGGAATAATTTCAGCGAGCGCTGAATTGATAACAACATGCCGGCTAAACGAGCCGCGATTCCAAATTCGCAGCTATGGCGGGAGTAAATATGATTTCATCGTGCTTCAAGTACGCGCTGGCAGGCGGGGCCGCGCTCATTTTGTGCAACACGCAGGCCATGGCCCAGGTCGCGGCACAGTCGGCGGCGTCCGATACCGAACTCGAGACCGTCATCGTGACGGCCACGCGGCGCTCCGAGTCCATCCAGAATGTCGCGGGCCAGGTGACCGCCCTGACGGGTGGTGTCTTGGATCAGATGAACGCACAGGACTTCACGGGTTTTGCGGGCTTCGTGCCCGGCTTGAGCTATGCATCCACCGGAGCGTCCACCAACCTGATCGTGATCCGCGGCATCACCACCGGATCGCAGCTCAGCAGCGCGATCGGCCTGTACGTGGACGACATACCCTTGGGGGCCAGCACCTCATTCGGCATCGGGTATCAGAGCTTGAACATCAATACCTTCGACTTGAGCCGGGTAGAGGTGCTCAACGGCCCACAAGGCACGTTGTACGGCGCAACATCGTTGGGCGGGACGGTGAAGTACATCACGGCGCCGCCGGATCCCAAGGCATTCAGCGCAGAGGCGGGGGTGGCAGTCTCCTCCACCGAGCATGGTGGTATCAACCATACCTACACCGGCATGGTGAACCTGCCGTTCGGCAACGGCATCGGCGCGGTGCGCGTCGACGGCTACCAGGATTACGATTCCGGCTACACCAAGGACCCGATTTTTCATCGCGACAATCAGGGTTGGAGCCGTTCCGAGGGCGGGCGCTTCGGGTTGCTGATGCAGCCGACCGAGGAACTGGATATCCGGCTCAACGCGTCGACACAGCACATCCCGAGCGAAAGCGCCGACGTGGCCTTCCGCAATCCGGCGACCCACCAGCCGGTCTATGGCACCTATGATCAGGCCTACCCGACATTCCAGCCCTCGGACTACAGCTTGACGCTGTATTCCGGCGAAGTGAGTTACGATTTCCCGTTCGCCAAACTGACCTCCATCAGCGGCTATCAGGTCAACAATGGCACCAGTAACACGGACCAAAGCCTCATCTACCAGACCGTCCTCACTGGATTGGGCGCCGGCGCCGATCCCTGGAGCCTCTTCGTCGACACCACGACCAAGAAGTTCACCGAAGAGTTGCGGCTGGCATCGCATGAGAATGGCTACTTTCAATGGCTGGTAGGCGGCTATTTCGATACCGAGAAAACCTCCGAAATCGTCGATCTGTTCGACAACGCGAACCCCGGCGGGACTCTTCTGGGAATCTCACCATTCACCAGCTTTCTGCCCAGCACTTATCGCGAATATGCCGCGTACGCCGATGGCACGGTCTTCATCACCAAGCAGTTCGAACTGGGCTTAGGGGTCCGCTACAGCAAGCAGCGGCAAGCCTATGAGGAAACCATATCGGGTCTGTTGGCCACGTTATCGGCCGCGGTGTTCACACCGCCGGTGGCAACCTCGGATCAGAGCGTGGTGACTTATTTGATCAATCCGAAATTCCATATCACCGACGATGTCATGGTGTATGCGCGAGCCGCCAGCGGCTTTCGACCCGGCGGTCCTAATTTCGTGTTGAAACCCGGGCTTGGAAATCCGACCTTCGGCGCCGACCGGCTCTGGAATTACGAACTGGGTGAGAAGTCGACATTTCTCGAAAATCGGCTGTCCGTGGATTTCGATGTCTACGACATTTTGTGGAAGGACATCCAGGTGACGGTGAACAATGGAGGTGTCAATCAGCTCGAGAACGCCGGTACGGCCCGTGTGACCGGCGCAGAGATGGCGGTGAACTATCGAGTTTTCGCGCCGCTGACCGTCGGCGCTTCCGCTGCCTACACCAATGCGCGCCTGACCAGCCCCGCGCCGGTACTCGATCTGCCGAATCCCGGCGCGCGATTGCCGTTGTCGCCGCGGTACAACTTTGCCGTCCTAGGCACCTACAATTTCAACATCGTCGACGGCTACACCGGAGCATTCACGCTGACCGATCGCTACTTGGGCAGTCGCAACATCGGCTTCGGCGGCCAACACACCGTCTTTGGCACGCCCATCAGTCCTCTTTACGGGCTGCGTGCGTACAACACCACGGATCTGGATCTGGCGGTCAACGCGCCCCATGGGTTGGAGCTGGGCTTGTTCTTGAAGAATCTCTTCGACAAGGTCGGCGAGGTTTCAGCCAATACCGCTGCGAATCAGTACAATTCCGGGGCGCCGGTACCGGTTTACCTTTCGCAGCCCCGAACCGTCGGTGTATCTCTGAAAGTGAAGTTCAACTGAGCTGCATCAGTGAATCGCAGGTCATCGAGTTGCGGGTCAGCGAATTACAGGCCAGTAAATTTCAGGTCAGTGGCAGGCCGTGGATTCTCGAGTCGCCATGACACAGTCCGCCGATGACCTGGACTTTTGCACGGTCGAAACCACGGCCGGAAAGGTGCGTGGCCTGATCCAGGCGGGCGTGCGGCAGTTCAAAGGAGTGCCTTACGGGGCGTCCACCGCCGGCCCGAATCGGTTTCAGCGGCCGCGCCCACCTTCCCCTTGGACCGGAGTGCGCGATTGTTTCGGATACGGTCCCGTGTCCCCGCAACATCCCTCGGATCGGCGCAATGACTATGCGCGCCTCATCCAGTTCGATCTCAACGTTGCCTTCGGTGGCATGGGCGAGGACTGCCTGCAATTGAACGTCTGGACACCGGGCACGAGCTCAAGCGAGAAACGCGCGGTGCTTTTTTCCATCCATGGCGGAGGCTTTGCCATCGGTTCGGGCAATGGCCCGATGTATGACGGCGCAAGGCTCGCCGACTTTGGCGATGTGGTCGTGGTCACGGTGACACATCGACTGGCCAGCTTCGGATTTCTCAATCTCGCCGATATCGATCCTTCGGGTCCGTGGTCCGACGCGGGAGCCTGCGGGATCATGGATTTGGCGGCGGCCCTCACGTGGGTTCGCGACAACATCGCCAATTTCGGCGGCGATCCTGGAAAAGTCATGATTTTCGGCCAATCCGGGGGTGGCTGGAAGGTGAGTGCCTTGCTCGCCATGGGCGCGGCGCGCGGATTGTTTCACCGCGCCGCCGTTCAAAGCGGCTCATTGCTGAAGCATATGCCACGCGAGGCGGGCGCCGACCTGGCCGGCCGATTCATCCGGCAACTCGGTTTGTCGAAATCCAATCTGCGCGACATCACCGCCATGCCGTGGAGCCGATTGCTGGCGGCGCAAATGGAAATCGGCATGCATGCCTTCGTGCCCGTGCTCGATGGCCGCAACCTGGTAAGCGATCCATTTCAGCCCACGGCACCGCTCGAGTCCAGCGACGTTCCGCTCATCGTGTCCACCACCTTGGATGATGCGGGGCTGTTCCTGACGAACTTCGCCTTGACGGAAGCGGAACTGAAAAAGACCCTGGCCGAAAGCTTCGGCAGCAAGGCGGATGGCCTGATCGAGCTGTACCGCGACCTGTTCCCGGCCAAATCGCCCTTCTTGCTCTACTCGCAAATCATCACCGACGCCGGATTTCGGCGCTTCGCCAATGCACAGGCCGAGCGCAAGGCGGAGCAGCGCCGGGCACCGGTGTACACCTACCTCTGGGAGTGGGCCAGTCCCGCCTTCGATGCGAAGTTCGGCGCGGTACATGGGATGGACGTTGCGGCCTCATTTCACAATGAACGGGATGCCATTGTCGGCGGGGGGTCTCGGGACGCCATGACCATGTGTGGACATCTCGCCGCGGCCTGGGTGAATTTCGCCAAGACCGGAAATCCGAACACAGCGGACCTGCCGAAGTGGCCGGCATTCGATGCGCAGGATCGTTCGACGATGATCTTTGCCGCCGAGACGCGCGTGGTGAGTGATCCGTATGCCGCGATACGCCTCTTCTGGAAAGACATGCCCGGCCCGCACAGCGTCCTCGGCTGACATGCCATTGGGTATATGAAACTGCAGGGTCAGACGGCGTTGGTCACGGGTGCGGCAGGCGGCATCGGCAGGGAAATCGCGCTCGCCTTTGCGCGCGAGGGCGCGCGGGTGGCCATCGCGGACATTGCGTTCGAGGCCACGGCCGCCGTGGCCGCTCTCATCCACACGCTGGGCGGTGAGGCGGTCGCGCTGCCGATGGATGTGACGGTCGAGAAGAGCGTCGACGCCGCCGTGTCGTCGGCGGCTGCCCGGTTCGGTGGTATCGACATTCTCGTCAGCAACGCCGGCACTCAGATCGTGCGACCGGTCGAGGAGCTCAGCCTCGATGAGTGGAAGGGCGTCTTGGCAGTCCATCTCGACGGCGCATTCCTCACCACCAAGGCCTGTCTGCCGCTCATGAAGAATTCGACGCGCGGCGGGACCATCATCTACATGGGCTCGGTGCACTCGAAGGAAGCCTCACCGCTGAAGGCACCCTACGTGACGGCCAAGCATGGAATCATGGGGCTGGCCAAGGTCGTGGCCAAGGAGGGTGCCAAGTTCAAAGTGCGGGCCAATGTCATCTGTCCGGGATTCGTGCGCACCCCGTTGGTGGAAAGGCAAATCCCCGAGCAAGCGCGGGCACTGGGAATCAGCGAACAGGAAGTGATCAGGGACGTCATGCTGGGCGACACGGTGGACGGCGAGTTCACATCGTCGCAGGACGTGGCTGAGGTGGCGCTGTGGCTTGCCGCATTCCCGTCGAATGCGCTTACCGGTCAGTCAATTGTCGTAAGTCACGGCTGGCACATGCAGTGACTCCAAGGTTATCGGCGTCCTCCCAACTCAATCGACAGTTCATCGACCACCAGGCCCCCGCCCGCGGCTTTCTTAGCGACGCGAATGGCGTGCAACAGGTCCCAATCCGTGGACACGAAGCCCTGCAAAATCACCACGCCGTGCCGTAGCACCACCGTGACGTGAGTGTCGTTGAATAAAGGATCGTCCCGAAGCGCGGTTTCGACGCGCAATCTTCGCGCCTCATTCGCCGGCGACTCGGGGGCAGCCGTCTGAGGAGTGACGGCGGAGGCTGCGCCGGTTGTGATCGCCAAGTCTTGAGCACTCGCCTGCAAGGCAAGAGCGCCGGCAACCAGGGCTACGGCACTCAGGCGGACGCGATTCAGACGGCGGAATTTCCTGTGAAACATCATGCGGTCCCTCAACGACTGAACAATTAGACAAACTCCGGCATTTTAGTTTCCTATGAGCCAGGTATTAAAGGCTGAAGATCCACGTCTTGGTCAAAAGCGCTCGTCCAGTCAAGAAACCGGGTAACCAATTTGTGCGACTGCCATCGTGAGCGGCGTAGCAAGCCGTCGCCGGCAAGGGCAACGAAGTCCTCCGCTACCCACATTGCCGGGCGCCGCGCAAACTCGTTCTCGTCCGCGCTGTGTCAGCGACGCGATTGAAAAAACTACAACCATTGTCTCGTTTCGAACAACGATGCAAACTTCTGATACTGACTCTTGAGCCATCGAGGCGGTATCCAAATGCGCTCCAACTCGTCGCCGGTTTCGACATTCGACAAGATCTTGCGTGCCTATGGCACCGGTGGATTCACCTACACCGACTTGATGGCGCAACTGCAACGACTGCTGGCGATCGGTGCCTCGCCTGAGGAGATGTTGGAAACTCTGCGGCGTCGCGAGCGCATCGAGCCGTTTCCCGAATATGCGCATGTCGAAGTCGTCCGGCTGCTCAATGCGGCTATCGCGCGAGATGTGGCTGAAGCGGCAGCGAACGCGGAGCTGCACGACGGCGACGCCGCGCAAGAGCCGAGTTCCGGTGCCGGCACGCAGGAGTCGGCGCAAGCCAGCGACAATCCGGCAAGATCTGCCCCCACCCTGGCACTGGTTCGCGCATCCGCATTTCCGGTGGCCGCCTCCAATTCCTCGGCGGTGGTCGACGGCACCCGCAAACTCGAGCAGCAGGTTGCCCGCCAATTGGCCGAGCATGAGATGCTCACGCGTTCGTTCGAGCGCCTCAAGGAGGCGGAATCGACGGCATCCTCGCGCGCCGCCGCACTGGCCGCGGATCTCACTGCGTTGCGCGCGGTACTGGAGTCGGAGCAGACCCAACGCCGCGAGGCCGAACGCGCGCTGGCCCAGAGCGTTGGCAACACAGATGTTCTGCGCCTGCGCGGCGAGGAGGGCGCGCGTGAGTCGAAGCGCCACCAAATCGAATTGAAATCGCTGCGCGATACCCTCAGCGCCCGCGAAGCGCAACTCGCTGCACGCGATGCGGAGCTCGCGGCGTTGCGGCAGGAGCATGCCAAGGCAAGTTCCTTGTTGGAGAGGGGCGCCAAGGCGGGTGCGCAGCTCGAGGCCAATGCTCAGGCAGCTCAGGCGCGGAGCAGCTCACTGGCAGCGGAACTCGCGACGACGCGCAATGCGCTGCAGTCGGAACAGGGCAAATCCCGGGACTTGAACAAGGCCGTTGCCGAGACCCGTGCCGAGCTGCGGCGCGCTGAGACGTTGGCATCCGACCTGAAAGGCCAGGTCGTGCGACTACGCGCACAGCTCGATGGCGGGAAAGCGCGGTTCGACGCATTGCGCGGGGCGGCGAGCATCGCAGCGCTGACCGCGTCCTCGCCGGCGCCGGCGTTGCCGGCGGCGCTCGAGACAAGAGACGACATGCGGATGCACGAGCAGGCCGCAGCCGATCGCGGCAAGCGCCGGAATTTGCGTTCCGGGACGCGTCCTTTGATCGCGGGGTTTGCCATTGCGCTGCTGGCCATCGCCGCTTGGTTCCTGGGTAGGCCCGCGCAGGAGCCAAAACACGCCGCAGTAACCGAGTCGGTGATTCCGGCGCCCGGTGCGAGTGCGAGCGATTGCCCAACCTGCTCGAGCGCGGAATTGCCGGCGGACAGGCCCAAGCAAGCCTTGCCTTCGGCGCAGAATCCAGCGCCGTTGCCCCCGACCCCGGTATCGGCGGCATCGCCGTCCTCCGCCAAGACACCTGCCGCCGCGGTCAAACGCGACGCCGCTCCGTGCTCGGTTCATGCCGATATCGAGTCCTGCTATGACGCGATTCGATGGAAACCCAACGATCCGGTACTCCTGGTGGGCTTGGGAGACGCGCTGGTGCGAGCGAAGCGTCCGCAAGACGCCATTCGTAGTTATCGGCGCGCGGCGGAGCTGGCTCCGGGGATGGGCGGGCTCGCCGCCAAGATTTCGGCGGCCCAGGCGTTGGCGTTGAAGCACCCGGCGCCCCGGCCGGGGGGCTAGGAAAAGTAGTGCGGTACGAACCGGCTGACGTTGCCGGTGATCAGGGAGTCGTCCTCGCGCACTCCCATGCCTGCGGCTTGAGCGCCGACGATCCATGATCCGATCACGGCCGATTTGCCGTCCGAGCTGTACAGCGGCGAATACTGCTGGTAGACCATCGGGCCGCCGTAGGTACCGCCGGTCTGGGCCTGAACATTGCCCGTGATCTTGATGTTCGCGCCCTCGCGGGAATGCATGGGCTTCTCGACGTAGGTGCCGGACAATTGTCCGGATTCGCGGTACGCCGCGAGTAGATTCGGATGCTCGGGATACATCTTCCAGAGCAGCGGCAGAATTCCCTTGCTCGAGAGAATGCACTTCCAGGCCGGCTCCAAGAAGCGCGTCGTGTGGCTCGCGACCTGAGGTCCAAAGATATCTGAAAACATCCATTCCCAGGGGTATAGCTTGAAGCATCGGCGGATCGGATTTAAGGATCGATCGATGAACGCCGAGGAGCGCCCTTGGACCCCGATATCCTTCATCGAGATCAAGGCAGCCGTACAGCCTGCCTGGCAGGCCGTGTCCATGAGGTAGCGGATATTGCCAACATCTTCGTAGGAGTCGGTATCACAGGCAAAGTGGATGAATTCGCCGGCCGGGCTGATGTCGCGCCAGCGCTCGATCAGACGCTCGTGCAGCGAATTGAACTGATCTTTCCCGGGGTGAATGTCCTTGAGCCAGTACCATTGCACCACGGCTGCCTCGAGCAGGCTGGTGGGCGTATCCGCGTTGTACTCCAACAGCTTCGGTACATCTCCGGCGAATGCCAGATCGAAACGGCCGTACAGGCTGGGTTCTTGCGCACGCCAGCTATCGGCAATGAGCTCTTCATACTGAACCGGGATTCCGATCTGCGCATAGGCCTCGTTGCAAACGATGTAGTCGACCGCTTCCAGGCAGATCCTTTGCAGCTCCAGTGTGGCTGATTCGATGGTCTCAATCTCGTCGAGCGTGAAGGCGTAGCACACCGACTCGTTCCAGTAGGGATATCGGTCGATGGTCGTGTGGAAGTCAAAACCGACCGCTTCGCACTTTGCCTGCCAGTCTTCCCTCGGGATCGATGATTCGCGCCTCACTCGCCCACACCGCCATGGCCGGCAGCCGACTCGCCGAAGCCGCCGAAATGAGCCGCTTCGGCGGATGAGGTGACCGAACTGCCGCCTTGCGAGACGATGCCGGCGGATGCCCCGCCACCGCGTCCCCAGAATGGCGATGACCTGTTATACCAGGGGCCGTAGTAGACGAATGCGCCGGTCGGGCCGCGCGATTGCTGGCAACTCTCTTCGGTGCCCCAGTCTTTCAGGCAGGCCTCTTTGCTGTCATAGAAGGCGCGATGCTTCTCGTCACTGTCACAGGCAGCAACGAATGCCCCCACCAAGAGCAGGGTAACGGTAGATGTTGTTTTCATGCTATTTCCCTGCAGGAAACACGGGCCCCGAGTGCGTAGCCGGGCGTCTCCCACGGCCCGCATTTCGCGATGTTTCGGACAATACACCTTCCGCGCGCATCTTGGGGCGCGAGAACGTCAAATCAATCGGGATCGTAGGGACGCCGCGGCGCGAGCGCCGGGTCTACTGCCGAACGGTACAGCCGGCGTACGGCGGCGAAGTGAGCGTCGTGAAGTTGTCGATTGAACAGGGACCATGGCGCGCTCGCCTCGAGCACCGGCACGGCCGCCGCGAGCATCTCACGGCTACGGGCCAAGCCCGCCGCTGCGTCATCGAAGTGGCCGTTGTGCATGGCGCCGTCGATTTGATGCAGGCTCAGCACGAGATACTTGAGCGCACTGCGTGCCAGGCCGCGCTGTTCGACGCCGCCGGACACGATGGCGTTCTTGCGTTCGGGGAACTGCTCGGTCAGATCGCGCAGCTCGCGGTCCAGGGTATCCAGGGTCATCGCGGCAATGGTCACGTTGTGTTCCGGTACGGCGGTGTCCAGCACCCCCATGAAGTCGGAAATTTCCTTGACCCGGGTCTGAATGGTATCGGGAACCAGAGCCTGTTCCGCATCGCCGATCGCCTGCAAATAAGCGACCAGATCCTGCCGATCCTGGGCGGACAGCCCCAGATAGAACATCCGGTCGAAATGGCTCACGACCTGCGCGTAGTTGGTGTACCGGCCGTCGTGGAAGTAGGGCGCGTTGAAATTCGCATTCAGCAGCGTCGGTGTCTTGAACAGGCCGCCCGAGCCGACATCATGCTGCCGGTGATCGACGAATGCGCCGGTGGGAACGTGGCAGGCCGCGCAACTCAAGCCGGGATCGTGCGGGAAGGGCTGGTAAAATAGCGCTTCGCCGCGCTTTTCCGCATCGCTCACGCGCCCTGCGAGCTTGCCCCCGACGCCCAGCCGCCGATTCGGCACGAAATCGATGTCTTCGATGTAGGCGACGATGGCGTCGAGGACTTCCTGCGACGGCTCAGGTCCCGCAAATTCATTGACGATTACATTGTGCACGAAGTCGGTCAGCGACAGGGTGCGACCGTCGTGGCCGTAGGGCGCGAGCAGGTGCGCGCCGCGCAGGCTGGGGATGGTCAGGGGATCGAGCACGCCGTTGTCGGCTTTCGGGTTGAACAGATGTCCGGTGGTGTCGAAGTTTCCGGGCTGTGTGGACAAGCCGGGGATATAGAGTCTCGGGTTCGTGGTGCCGTTGACGTGGCAGGTGTTGCAGCTGATACCCGCCGCTCGGGCAGGTCCACCCAGGGTCAGCGGCGAACTGAATGCCACATCCCCCATGTTGACCAGGTAGGACTTGCGTCCGCCGCTGCTCTCGGAGCGAAATACTTCGCGGGGCTGATCGAAGGCCTCCTCGCCCAGCTCGGTGCCGGCCGGCAGGAGACCGGCGGTTCCGGTGAATTCGGCGCGGGCGCTTCCGGCCAACGCCGCGGTTGCGGCGAGTACCGCGAGTGCGATCCTCAATGGATGGTATTTCGTGGCCATGGGCTCGTTCAGTTTCCAAGCCCGGGTTTTTCGAGACCGGACTCCAGGCCCACCATGGCCAAGTCATTGACCAGCGATTCGCTGGCGCCGCGCAGCCGGACCTGGTCGAGTGCCTGCAGTGTCGGTACCGCCGCCAGCGATCGCATCGCTTCAAGGTCGATCGAGAAGGTCTTCGCGAGTTCGGGATGTTTTTTCTTCGCGGTGGGCGCGAAGACTCGCTCGTAGGCCGCCGTCACGGAGGCGAGGTTGTCGCGAATCTCGGCCAAGGAATTGCCGCTGAACGGCGATTCGCCGCCCTCCGCTTTGTTCTCTCCGATCTCGTAGATCAACTTGGCCGTGCCGTTCAACAGACCCTGGGCGGTGAGCGTCGTGGAGCGCAATTGATGTTCGAATTCCGTGAGGTTGGCAACGAGTTCGTCGGCGGCCGCCAGCGCCTGGACATCATGCGCGCCAAATAGCCTGGCCTCGATGGCGTGGAACCCCTTCTCGGCATCGGGCCATGCGTCGATCTTGCGGTCGAGATCGGGGAAGTACTCATTGGTGATGACCTCCGAGCCTTCCCACCCGCCGCGCGCAGCCAGCCAGAACTGCTGAGCGCCCTTAAGATCATGGGCGGCGATGCGATCACGCATCTTTTTGACCGAGCCCAAGCTCTCGGCGATCCGCTCCAGCACGTAGGGCTTGAACCCCGCGGCAGCGGCTTGAAGAGCCGCAGAATCCGCCGTGCGAACCGGCGCGGCGCGGGCCGGGGTCGCGAGACTCAAGGCTGCCGCGATCGCGTAGGTCCAGGTACATACTATTAAGAGTCGATGAGTCACGGATTGCGTCTCGTATGTCAGGGCGGAAAGGGATCGCGGAAAAAGGCCGCGGATGCTCCCTCACACCGAGGGCAACTCTATTGCATTTTTGCGACAGTTTTGTGTCAGGCCCCGCCTGTGACCGTTATTGTCATTTATTTGACATAATTTGATGCTCGGTCACGAAACCGTCACGGAGAGTTGGGAATATCCCCCCGCGGACGATGTTCTGGTCGGTGCAAGGCCGGTAGTCGGCGCACCCAATTCCACAAAACTCAATGAGGGGAATCACTCACATGACTCATAAGGCATCGCCCACGCGTAATAAAACGCTGGCGGGTATAGTCGCAGCATGCCTCGCTGCGAACATCGTATCGATCGCCCAGGCGAGCGATCACGACCGGGATGAAGGCTTCAGCAAACGGCCGCGCATCAAACATGTCGTGATCATATTCCAGGAGAACGCCTCCTTCGATCACTACTTCGCCACCTATCCCGATGCGAAGAACAGCGACGGCACGCGCTTCGTGGCCCGCAGCTCGACGCCCACCGTCAACGGCCTGACCGATGGGAATGCGAAGTTCCCCGAGCGTGTCAATGTCGCGCTTCACGACTTCAACCCCAACACCCCGGTGGGCACGCCCACGGGAATGAATCCCAATGGCGGTGCCAATCCCTTCAGAATGACCCATGACCAGGTCGTCACTTGCTCCAACAACCACGACTACTTGGGCGAGCAGTTGGCCGCGGACAACGGTTTGTTGGATCGCTTTCCGCAGGTGAACTTCCAGAACGGCGCTGGCTGCGCCACGGATGGTTCCACCGTCATGGGCTATTTCGACGGCAATACCGTCACCGCCATGTGGAATTGGGCGCAGCGCTTTGCCATGAGCGACAACTCCTGGGGCACCACCTATGGTCCTTCAACCCCGGGTGCGCTCAATCTGATTGCCGGACAGACGGCCGGTGCCGTGGTGCACACCTTCTCGGGCGCCAAGGGCGCGACCGGTCAGCTGGTCGACGGCGTCCAGAGCGCAACGATTCCCGACGTGTTCTTCGTCGGCGGCACCAATCCGCAGGTCGCCACGGATGTGGTCGGTTCGGCGCAGCCCGTGACCGTTCAATCCGGCACCCTGGTCACCGACTTGGATCCTTACCTCGATGATTGCGGTAACGACAAGGGTGGCACGGCCGCTGGCAAACTCACGGTCGAGTTGACAGGCAAGAATGTCGGCGACCTGCTCAATGAAAAGGGCGTCACCTGGGGATGGTTTGCCGGCGGCTTCCGCACGGCGTCGGCGGCGAACCCGCAGACCACCGATCCCACGCATCCGTTGGCCGGCGTCAGCAACGATCCGTTCGGCCTGCCGAGCTTCGGCGGCGCTGCGAACGACGGCCAGGCCACCGGTGTCGGTACGCCGAGCTTCGCGCACGCCGTTTGCAATGCGGCCCACGTTTTGCATCCGGATGCGACCACGTCATTTGATGGCAAGGCTGCCGTCCATCCGGTGCGCACCGATTACAACCCGCACCACTCGCCGTTCCAGTACTACGCCTCGACCCGCAATCCGCATCACCTGCCGCCGTCCTCGGTGGACGCGATCGGCAAGACGGACCAGGCGAACCATCAGTACGACCTGCTGGACTTCTACGCGGCGGTGCGTAACGGCAACTTGCCGGCCGTGTCCTTCCTCAAGGCGATCAATCGCGACGACGGCCACCCGGGCGGCGAGTCCGACCCGTTGGCGGAACAGCGTTTCCTGGCGCAGACCATCAACATCCTGCAGCAGTCGCCGGACTGGGCGGAAACGGTCGTGTTCATCGCCTGGGACGATTCGGATGGCTGGTACGATCATGCCATGGGACCGCTGGTCAATCCGTCAGCCGCCGCGGGATTCGACGCCGTCAGTTCGGCGAACGGTGGCAACTGCGGTACGCCGAAAGCCGACGCCATTCAGGGCCGCTGCGGCTTCGGCCCGCGCTTGGTGCTGAACGTGGTATCGCCCTGGACGAAGGTGAACTACGTTGACCATAGTCTGACGGACCAGTCCTCGATCTTGAGATTCATCGAGGACAACTGGAACCTCAACTATATCGACGGGCCTTCCACGCGCGATCCGAGCAACGGTGTGCGCAAGCCGGCCTTCGCCGTCGCCCCGCAGAAGCAGTCCTTCGACGTGGTGACCGGATCGTTCGACAACATGTTCGACGATGAGCGGCACATGGAGCGCTTCATCCTCGACCCGGTGACGGGTGCGGTGATCAGAGACGACCGCCGCTGATCGATCGCTGATTGAAACGCCCGCTGCCGGTGGCTTGAAACCACCGGCAGTGGGCGATTTATTTTCAGCTTTCAATCTCACCTTCAACCACTTCACGGAATTGCTCACGTAGGGTGTGGCCATACTCAAGAGCGCGGACAGACCACCGAGGGTTCCCAGCACGCTCATGGCCACGATGATATCGATGGCATGCACGATGGCTCCCCAGTACGGTCCCAAGGCCATGCCGATGCGCGATCTCATGGCAATCGCGCCAGCTTCGGCGCTGCATCCGCCTCATCACGCAGCGGCTGACCTACGCCACCCAGGGCTTTGTAGATCGCGACCACCGCCACGTTGACTGAGGTCTCGGCCTGCGCCACGGCGTCCTGGGCCTCCAGCTGCGTGCGCTGTGCATCGAGCAGCACCAGGAAATCCGCAACTCCCTCACGGTATTGAATTTCGGCGATCTCCGCGGCGCGCCGCGAGGATTGCTCCTGTTCGCTCAGGCTCTTCAACTGCGCCTGCCGTGAGCTGTAGGCAACGAAGCTGTTCTCCGTATCCTCGAGCGCCGTCAACACTACTTTTTGGTAATTGGCAGCCGCGGCGTCCGATTGCGCCTTGCTGGCACGCAGGCGCGCGTGGATCGAGCCATAGTCGAATGCGGCCCAGCTGACCGTCGGCGTGACGGACCATGCGCGAGCATTGTCGCCGGCGCCGGTGGCGAACAGTCGGCCCACATCGCCGGAAAGAAATCCGATGAAACCGGTGACGTCCACCCGTGGGAAGAGATCAGCCTTCGCCACTCCGACCCGCGCGGTCGCCGCGGCGAGCTGTCGCTCGGCAGCGCGTACGTCGGGTCGGCGACGCAGCAGTTCGGCGGGATCACCGATGGGAAGTACCTTGGCATAGGTGGCGACAACCGCGGGATGCAGTTCCTCATCCAACTGCCCCGGTCGCTCGCCGAGCAGCACCGCGAGGCGATATGCCGCTTGCTTCTCCGCCGCCTGCAGCGGTGGAATCGTGGCCTCCGTCGCCTTCAGCCGCGCACGGCTCCGCTGCACATCGAGTTCCGAGCCACGGCCCGTCTCGTCGAGCAGCAGCGTAAGGTCGAGCGTTTGCCGCTCGGTGGCCAGGTTTTCCAGCGCCACCGCCAAGCGCTGCTGAGCACCTCGAAGCTCGAAGTAATTGCGCGCCACTTCGGCGGCTACGGTGACCTGTGCGTCCCGATAGTTGGCGCGCTCCGCACCCAAGTCGGCGCGTGCCGCTTCGACCGAGCGGCGCACACGGCCGAACAAGTCCAGCTCCCACGCGGCATCGAACCCTAGGCTGTCGCTTTGCGCATTGAGGCGGCCTGTGCCGAAGCCAGGCTGCTGCTCATCGAAATGTGAATAGCTGCCGTCCAGCTGTACATGCGGCGCGTAGTCGAAATTTCTCTCAACGAAGACGGCGCGTGCGGCCTTGACCCGATCGTACGCCGAACGCAGATCCAGATTTTCCGCCAACGCGCGGCCCATCAGCGCGTCGAGTTCCGGATCCTCGAATTCCTGCCACCACGACGCTTCCGGTGAGCGAGCGGCGAACTCGGCCGACCGGGCGTTGCGTACCTCGGCGGGCGCGATCGGCGGCTCGCGGTAGTTGGGACCCACGGCACAGGCGGCGGTCAGGAGCGCACCCAAAGCGATTGCCACTGCCAACGTTTTTCTCATCATCTTTACCTTCATCTGAATCACCTTCATCCGGGGCAAGCCTTGCGCCGCGCAGACCGTCTCACGCCTCAGCCGGGGTAGCGGCGTCGCGCTGCACCGTCGCGTCCTGCGTCTTGGCGGCATGCGCTCGCCGCCCGATCTTTCGTACCAGGACGTAGAACAGCGGCGTCAACATGAGCCCGAAGATGGTGACGCCCAACATCCCGGAGAACACTGCAATGCCCATGGCGTGGCGCATCTCGGCACCGGCCCCCGTGGAGGCGACGAGCGGCACCACGCCCATGATGAACGCGACCGAGGTCATCAGGATCGGACGCAGGCGCAGGCGCGCGGCGTTCAGCGCCGCTTGCAGCGGCGCTACGCCCTCGAGCTCCTGGTCCCTCGCGAATTCCACGATGAGAATGGCGTTCTTGCCGGCGAGTCCCACGAGCACGATCAGGCCGATCTGGGTGAAGATGTTGCTGTCGCCATGGGTCAGCTGCACGCCGGTGATGGCCGACAGCAGCACCATGGGCATGATCAAGATGACCGCGAGCGGCAGGGTCAGGCTCTCGTACTGTGCCGCCAGCACCAGAAACACCAGCAGCACGACCAGCGGGAACACCAGCACCGCGGTATTCCCGGCGATGATCTGTTGATAGGTCAGCTCGGTCCATTCGAAGCTCATGCCGTTGGGCAGTTCCTGGCGGGCGAGCTGCTCCATTGCCGCTTGAGCCTGGCCCGAACTGAATCCCGGTGCGGGACCGCCGTTGATCTCCGCCGTGGTATAGGAGTTGTAATGCATGACGCGGTCAGGCCCCGAGGAGCGCTTGACGTTCACGAAGGATCCCAAGGGAATCATGTCGCCGGCGGCATTGCGGGTCTTGAGCCGAACCACATCTTCGGCCTGCAGACGGAAATTGGGCTCTGCCTGCGCCGTCACCGGATAGGTGCGGCCAAACGCATTGAAATCATTGACGTACAGGGAGCCCAAGTACACCTGCATGGTGTCGAAGAGTTCCTGCACCGATACGCCCTGCGACTTCGCCTTCTCCCGGTCCACATCGGCGTCGATCTGCGGAACGTTGACTTGATAGCTGGAAAACGCGCCCTGCAGCGCGGGGTTTTGATTCGCCTTGGCCATCAAGTTCTGGGTCTGCTTGTACAGTTCCTCGAAGCCTAAGCCGGCGCGATCCTCGATCTGCATGCGAAAGCCGCCGATGGTGCCCAAGCCGTTCACCGGTGGGGGCGGGAAGACGGCAATGAAGGCATCTTGTATCTTGCCGTATTGCTGGTTGAGCGCGGCGGCGATGGCGCCGGCGGACAGATCCTTGGATTTGCGCTCATCGAAGGGTTTCAAGGTCACGAACACGATGCCGGAATTGGGACTGTTCGTGAACCCGTTGATGCTGAGGCCGGGGAAGGACACGGCGTGATCGACGCCGGGTTGCTTCAGGGCGATGGCATCCATGCGGCGTATCACGGCCTCCGTGCGATCGAGCGTCGCGGCATCGGGAAGCTGCGCGAAGCTCACCAGGTATTGCTTGTCCTGCGGGGGGATGAAGCCGGTCGGCGTGTGCACAAAGCCCAAGTAGGTGAGTGCCATCAGACCACCATAGATGAGAAGAGCGATACCGCCGGCGCGCACCACCCTACCCACGCCGCTGACGTAGCGCGCGGAAAGGGCGGCGAAGAACCGGTTGAACGGCCGGAAGAATCCGCCCAGCAGGCCGTTCAAGACTCGCGTCAGCCGATCGGGCGGGGCACCGTGCTCCTTGAGCAGCAGCGCCGACAATGCCGGCGACAGCGTCAGGGAGTTGAACGCCGAGATCACCGTGCTGATGGCAATGGTCAGTGCGAACTGTTTGTAGAACTGTCCGGTGAGCCCGCTGATGAACGCCGTGGGCACGAACACGGCGCATAGCACCAGAGCCGTGGCGATGATGGGACCGGTCACCTCGCGCATGGCCTGCCGGGTGGCGTCCATGGGCGCAAGTCCATTGGCGATGTTGCGCTCGACATTTTCAACCACCACGATGGCATCGTCGACGACGATGCCGATGGCAAGCACCAAGCCAAAGAGCGACAGTGCGTTCAGGCTGAATCCGAACAGCTGCATCACCGCGAAGGTGCCGACCAGCGACACCGGCACCGCGATGAGCGGGATCACCGAGGCGCGCCAGGTCTGCAGGAATACGATGACGACGATCACCACCAGCAGAATGGCTTCGAGCAGGGTGTGCAACACCGCGTGGATGGAGCCGCGAACGAAAACCGTCGGATCGTAGACGATCCGGTAGTCGACGCCCTGCGGAAAGTCGCGCTTCAGTTCCTGCATCTTGGCGCGCACGAGTTCCGATATCGCAATCGAATTGCTGCCCGGGCGCTGAAAAATGGGAATCGCGGCCGCCGCTTTGCTGTCGAGCAGTGCGCGCAGCGCATAGGTGTCGGCACCGAGTTCGACGCGGGCCACGTCCTTCAAGCGCGTGACTTGGCCGGCGGCGCCGGTTTTGATGATGATGCCGCGGAAGTCATCCTCGGTGGTGAGGCGCCCCTTGGCGTTGATCGCCACTTGGAATTCAGTCGCGCTCGGCAACGGCGGCGCTCCGAGCTGGCCCGCCGCGACCTGCACGTTCTGCTCGCGTATGGCCTTGACGACGTCATCGGCATCGAGGCCGCGGCTCGCGACCTTCTCAGGATCGAGCCAAATGCGCATCGAGAACTGCCCGGCTCCGAAAACCTGCACATCGCCGACACCGTCCAGCCGGGCAAGTTCGTCCTTGACACGCAGCAGCGCGTAGTTCGACAGGTACAGGGTGTCATAGCGATCGTCGGGCGAAACCAGGTGCACCACCATGGTCAGGTCCGGGGACGCCTTGTTGGTGACGACGCCGAGGCGCTGTACGACGTCCGGCAGCTTGGGCAGCGTCTGCGACACCCGGTTCTGCACCTGCACCTGCGCTTTGTCGATATCGGTACCCAAGGCAAATGTAATGGTGAGCGTCATCACGCCGTCGGCGGTCGCCTGCGATGACTGATAGAGCATTCCCTCCACGCCGTTGATCGACTGCTCGAGCGGACTTGCCACGGTCTCAGCGATGACCTTGGGATTGGCGCCCGGATAGTTAGCCTTCACGATCACGGTTGGCGGCACCACTTCGGGGTACTCGCTGATCGGAAGCTTCGGCAGGGCAATGAGACCGGCCAACAGGATGAGCGCGGAGAGCACTCCCGCGAAGATCGGACGGCTGATGAAGAACTGCGAGATTTTCATGTCGGGTCCTGTGCGAGATTCGAGCGGCTCAATGGATGGCCTGAAGGGTCACGCCGGTCTGGGCAAGCCGGGAGACTGCATCGATGCTCGCCGCCGGACTTGCGGCGGGAGCGGGGTTTGCGGGAGCAGAATTCGCAGGAGGAGGATTCGGCTGCGCCGCCACCTGGGTGAGCCCGTCCGCGCCATCCCGCATGGCAATGCGCGTGGGCGCGACGCTCTGGCCCGGCCGTACATGCTGCAGACCGTTGACGACGATGAGTTCGTTCGGCGCGAGTCCGCGGGTCACGACGCGCAGACCATTGATTTCCGGTCCGAGTTCTACCAGACGGTACTCGATGCGGTTGTCGGCGGTCAGGGTCAGCACGAACTTCTTGGAAAGATCCGTGCCCACGGCGCGATCGTCGATCAGCACGCTGTCGCGATCTTCGGCGCCGATGAGCCGCACGCGGGCAAATAGGCCCGGCGTGTAGCGGCCGTCGGGGTTTGCAAGGGCCGCACGCGCACGAATGGTTCCGGTGGCCGCGTCCACCTGATTGTCGATGAAGTCGAGCTGCCCCGCATGCGGGTAGCCATCCTCGTCGGTGAGTCCGATGTAAATATCCGCCGCGGTGTTCGCGCGCGCGGCGCTGTGTTTCGCCTTCGCATAGCGCAGATACGTTTGCTCATCGGCGTCGAAGTACACATAGACCGGGTCATCGGAGACCAGCGTGGTCAGAAGGCTGGCTCCGGTCACGAGATTGCCGGCGGTAATGAGGGCGCGTGACACGTGGCCGTCGATCGGTGCACGCACTTCGGTGAATTCTCTATTGAGGCGAGCCTCTTGCAGCGAGGCGTCGATGGAGCCCAGGGCCCCCTGGGCAGAGGCCTCGGCGGCTACCTGCCGCTCGTATTCCTCGCGCGAGATGGCATGCGCCCCGATCAGCCGTTCTGCGCGGGCACGGTTTGCCTTCGCCAGTTCGAGGTCCGAGACGCTGCGCGTGCGCTCGGCGACGAGCCGATCGACTTCCGCTTGAAAGGGCCGGGGGTCGATTTGAAATAACAACTGGCCCTTCTTAACGCGTGCACCATCGCTGAAGGCGACGCGATCGACGAAGCCGCTCACCCGTGGATGGACTTCCACCGTGTTGACGGCCTGCAGGCGGCCACTGAACTCCTGCCACTCGCGCAGCGGCCGGTGGATCACTTCGGCCACCGTCACCTCGGGCAGCGCAGCGCCGGCGGCGGCATGAGGCGTGGCCCGCGAGTGACCGGCGCTCGAATACAGCAGAATGGCAGCGAGCGCCGCCAGCCCCAAGAGGACGGAAAGAGAGGTGTTGCGGAAAATGAGTGACTGCTGAGGCACGATGGCTCCTGGTTCGGTCCTGCCCCCAGGACCATCCTGGCGGCGAGTGCTGACTTGACCGCCCGCGAACCCGCGGTTACCCGGGGGCTTGACTTGCGGCGGCAACACATCGATGCTATGCACGTGCGTTACCGGTCAGTAACTCTTGGTGATACGTTAATGACCGGTCACTCACATGTCAAGAGGAGGACTGTACGGTGAGATCCAAGCAGAGCCAAGTTGCTGAAATCAAAGAAGTAATTTCTTTGGTGCCCAAGCTTCGTGTGCGCGATCGAATCATGAGCGCTGCCACCGAGCTGTTCTATCGCCATGGCATTCATGCCGTGGGCGTGGATGCCATTGCCAATGCGGCCGGTACCAACAAAATGAGTTTCTACCGCAACTTCGCTTCCAAGGATGAACTCGTCGCCGAGTACCTGCGGGGCGCGGAGCGCGAGGGATTGCTCTGGTGGGACGCAACCCTGGCGGCCCACGCCGGCAACCCACGCCTGCAGGTCGAGGCCTTATTCGACGTGCTGGTGAAGAACACCTGTGATGCGGATTCGCGCGGCTGCGCGCTCGCCAACGCCGCGGTGGAAATCACCGAGCCGGGACATCCGGCGCGCCCGGTCATCGAGAAGTACAAGGCGGAAATGCGCAGTCGTTTTCATCAGCTCGCGCGCGACATGAATGCCCGCGAGCCGCGCGCGCTCGGCGACTCCTTGATGCTGCTTTGGGAGGGCGCCTACCTGGCGCGCGTGACCATGGGTGAGCATGGGCCGGTGCAGGGTGCCGCCAAGGCTGCGCGGGCACTGATTGCGGCGTACACCGACTAAAGTAGCTGGATTCATTGGGGGAGAGTCCATGTTTGCATGGACCATCCCGCAGTTCATTCCGGTTTTGTCAGCGCCACGGGGACGGCGAAGAGCAGGGAGCCCTGGTCGTTGGACAGGGCCGTGATGTCTTGTAATCGGGAGGCGGCCAGAGCGCTGAACTCGCGCTCGAGGGAGCGGTAGCGCTCGACCAAGGACTCACCGAAGTCGGTGAGACAGATACCCCCGCCGCCACTGCCGCCGCGGGTGGCGTGGGTGACGGGTGCCTGGAAGGCACCCTTGAGGCTTTCGGCCAGCTGCCAGGCATGGCGATAGCTGATGCGCAAGTCCCGTGCCGCCTGGGAGAGGGAGCCTGCGTTGCGGATCGCTTCGAGCAGCTCGATTTTCCCGGGTCCCACATGCGCGTGTTTGGCGAAATCGATTCGGACCTGCGGGGCGCGGTTGAGCATGGCGAGGCTAAGCGGTGCGCTCGAAGAGCTGTTGGTCGCTAAAAGCACCCTCGCCGAACGCCAGAACGGCGAGGGTGCCGACCACAATCAAACCAATCTTTGCGGTCTCGAGCATGACGTCGTTGATCAGCCGAGCGCGGTATCGTTGAGAGCGAGCGTGCTGGGGTGTTTGACGACCGAGACGCTGGTGATGCCGAGCATGGAGGCGAGCTGATCGGAAGGCACCTTCAAGGGTCCTGGACCGGAACCGACGCC
>Ga0209166_10000134_pt1 | contig 96089 bp, 89 predicted proteins | sample Coa_R1_3_FD_187151 | JGI IMG/M metagenome (GOLD analysis project Ga0209166, IMG submission 187151) | Surface soil microbial communities from Centralia Pennsylvania, which are recovering from an underground coalmine fire - Coalmine... | ecosystem: Environmental > Terrestrial > Soil >...
GCCGCCGCCGCTCCGGACCCGACAGAACCGAAATCTTGCTCACGTTTGCTCATTTGCTTGCAAATCAATCAGCAAACTATCGCAGGCAAGGTTGTCGCCCGGAAGGCGGCCCTCACCGGAGGGTTACGTAAGAATCCCGTACCAAGGGCCTAAACCATGCGCCATGCTTCTCGATGGCCGCGCACAAATCCAGCAGTTCAACAAGTTCAGGTCTGCCGATTGTTGCATCGTCAGGACCAAAATAGCCGAGAGGAAGCGGGCCTGTGATCGGCCGCTTTACGGGACCAGGATACTGATGATGGGCCTGAGTAAGCGTCGCGCCGCCGGTCTTTGGAAAGTGTCGATTGTCCTCAACGTCCCGTAGAGCTGGGTGGCTTGCCCATAGGTCAACAAACTGCGGATGCAGCTCCGTTCTAATCCGCCACTTGTCGCTGTTTTTGGGCTTATTTCCTGATGGCGGTAGCGGCCCGTCGTAATGCAAGGTGAATTTCACAAAAGGCGCTCCAAATGCGCCAGCCCATGATTTTTGGGAATAGCGCATCAGATCATACCTTTAGTAGTTGGGTATGTGAAGTGAAACGTCGCCTTATTTTATATCCAATTAGATCAAACATTTAGGCCAGATTTCTCTCGGCTCACGTCAGTTTGGAGGTTCGCCGGCACGAGTTCCTGCCGCACGATCACGGCGGCGCGCCGATCACCTCAAAGCCGATGTTGCCGCCGCATGCATCGGCTGCAATAAGCCTTGCGATTCATGCGCCAGATCGGTGCTGACCTGACGGCGTCGAGCGCGTATGGGATTGCATTCGCACAACAAGAAACTTGGGAGACCACTGGAATGAGTTTTTCACGCCGCACCTTGCTCAAGGCTTCCGCCGCTACCGCGCTGTTCGGCGGCGTCGCCGCGCCCCATGTCGCTCGCGCGCAAGCGGCCGAGTTTTCCTACAAATATGCCAACAATCTTCCGGACTCCCATCCACTCAATACCCGGGCCAAGGAGATGGCCGGGGCGATCAAGGCCGAGACCAAGGGCCGTTTCGAGCTGCAGATCTTCCCGAACAACCAGCTTGGTTCCGACACCGACATGCTGAGCCAGATCAGGTCCGGCGGCATCGACTTCTTCACGCTGTCGGGTCTGATCCTGGCGACGCTGGTGCCGGCGGCCTCGATCAACGGCATCGGCTTCGCATTCCCGGACTACGATACGGTCTGGAAGGCCATGGACGGCGATCTCGGCGCCTATGTGCGCGGCGAGATCAAGAAGGCCGGGCTCGATGTCATGGATAAGATCTGGGACAACGGCTTCCGGCAGACCACGTCGTCGACCAAGCCGATCAACGGTCCGGACGATTTCAAGGGCTTCAAGATCCGCGTGCCGGTGTCGCCGCTGTGGACCTCGATGTTCAAGGCGTTCGATGCTTCGCCCGCCTCGATCAATTTCAGCGAGGTCTATTCGGCGCTGCAGACCAAGGTCGTTGAAGGCCAGGAGAATCCGCTGGCCATCATTTCGACGGCAAAGCTCTACGAGGTCCAGAAGTATTGCTCGCTGACCAACCACATGTGGGACGGCTTCTGGTTCCTCGCCAACCGCCGTTCATGGCAGGCCGTGCCGGCCGATGTACAGGCCATTGTCGCCAAGCACATCAACGCAGCCGCGGTGAATGAACGCGCCGACGTCGCCAAGCTCAACGCCGGCCTGCAGAAAGACCTGGCCGGCAAGGGCCTGGTGTTCAACCAGCCCAATGTGGCGCCGTTCCGCGACAAGCTGCGCTCCGCCGGCTTCTATGCCGAGTGGAAAGGCAAGTTCGGCGATCAGGCCTGGGCGCTGCTCGAAAAAGCCGTCGGCAAGCTGTCGTAGCGCGTGTGGGGGCCGTCATGGCTCACGTCGTAGTCACGGACACCGCGGTCGTCGTCGAGGAGGCTGCACAGCCCCCTCACCGCCGCTCGCGCATTGCCTCCATCGAGCACGCTCTTGGCATTGTGGTTGAAGTCCCGGCGGCGCTCCTTGTCGTCGCCGAGATTGTCATTCTCTTCGCCGGTGTGGTTTCGCGCTACGTGCTGCACGCGCCGCTGATCTGGTCGGACGAGCTGGCCTCGATCCTGTTCCTGTGGCTCGCCATGCTGGGCGCGGTCGTGGCGTTTCGCCGCTCCGAGCACATGCGCATGACCGCGTTGGTGGCGAGCACTGGTCCCGGCTTGCGCGCCTATCTCGAGGTGGTCGCGACCTGCGCGGCGCTGGCGTTCCTGATTCTGATCGTGCACCCCGGCTACGATTACGCCTACGAGGAAAGCTTCATCACCACGCCGGCGCTGCAGATCTCCAATACCTGGCGGGCGGCTGCTTTGCCGGTCGGCACCTGCCTGATGGCGCTGTTTGCGCTGCTCAGATTGGTTCGATATGGCGACCTGCGGCTGGTTCTGGAGGCAGCCATATCGGTCGCCGTGGTGGTCGGCCTGTTCTGGGCGGCAGCGCCACTCTTGCGGCCGCTCGGCAATATCAACCTCGTCATCTTCTTTGTCGGCGTGGCCGGCTTCTGCGTGCTGTCAGGCGTGCCGATCGCGTTCGGCTTTGGGCTCGCGATCTTCGGCTACCTGGCGCTGACCACACGCACGCCGCTGTTGGTGCTGGTCGGGCGGATGGACGAGGGCATGAGCCATTTGATCCTGCTCGCCGTGCCGCTGTTCGTGTTTCTGGGGCTCTTGATCGAGATGAACGGCATGGCACGGGCCATGGTGGCGTTTCTGGCGAGTCTGTTGGGCCATGTTCGCGGCGGCCTGCACTATGTGCTGGTCGGGGCGATGTATCTGGTGTCGGGCATTTCCGGCTCGAAGGCGGCCGATATGGCGGCCGTCGCGCCGGTGCTGTTTCCGGAGATGAAGCAGCGCGGCGCCAAGCCCGGCGATCTCGTGGCGCTCCTGGCTGCGACCGGGGCGCAGACCGAAACCATTCCGCCGAGCCTGGTGCTGATCACCATCGGCTCGGTCACGGGCGTCTCGATTTCGGCGTTGTTCACGGGCGGCCTCTTGCCGAGCATCGTGCTCGCGATCACGCTATCGACGCTGGTGTGGTGGCGTTACCGCAACGAGGACCTCAGCCACGTCGAGCGGGCCAAGGCGGGCGAGATCGCCCGCAGCTTTGTCATCGCCCTGCCCGCGCTCGCGCTGCCATTTGTGATCCGCTACGCCGTGGTCGAGGGCATCGCCACCGCAACCGAAGTCTCCACCATCGGCATCGTCTATGGCTTCGTCATCGGTCTCATTGTCTACCGCCGCTTCGACTGGCGGCGGCTCATCCCCATGCTGATCGAGACCGCGTCGCTATCGGGCGCAATCCTCCTGATCATCGGCAGCGCGACCGGCATGGCCTGGGGCTTGACGCAATCCGGATTTTCCCACGCGCTCGCGACTGCGATGACCGGCCTGCCGGGGGGTTCCGCGAGCTTCATCGCCGTGTCGATCGCAGCCTTCGTCGTGCTCGGCAGCGTGCTTGAAGGCATTCCCGCGATCGTATTGTTCGGCCCGCTGTTGTTTCCGATCGCGCGCGCCGTCGGCGTGCACGAGGTGCACTATGCGATGATCATCATCCTGGCGATGGGCCTCGGCCTGTTTTCGCCACCGTTCGGAGTCGGCTATTATGCCGCCTGTGCGATCGGCCGGGTCGATCCGGCCGAAGGCATCAGGCCGATCTGGGGCTATATGCTGGCGCTCCTGGCAGGGCTTGCAATTGTTGCTATATTCCCATGGATTTCCATAGGTTTCCTTTAGAGTCCCAAGGTGGGAGGTGACCGATGAATCAATACGATATCGGTCTGGATAAGAACCCGGCCAATTACGTTCCGTTGACGCCCTTGAGCTTCCTTGAGCGAAGCGCGGCGGTCTATCCCAACCAGCTCAGCACGGTCTATGAAGACCGCGAGTTCACATGGTCGGAGACCTATGCGCGCTGCCGGCGCTTTGCGTCGTATCTCGCCGGCCGCGGCGTCGGCGCGGGCGACACCGTGGCGGCGATGCTGCCGAACGTGCCGGCCATGAACGAATTGCATTTTGCCGTGCCGATGGCGGGCGCGGTGCTGAACGCGCTTAACATCCGCCTCGATGCACCCTCGATCGCGTTCCAGCTCGATCATGGCGGCGCAAAAATCATCCTGGTCGATCCGGAATTTGCCGGTGTGATCTCGGACGCGCTCAAGCTCGTGAGCGGACCGAAGCCTTTTGTCATCGATGTCGACGACGCCGCTTTCACGGGCGGCAAGCGCATCGGCGACGTCGAATATGAAGCGGCCGTCTCGCAAGGCGATCCGAACTTCGTGCCAAAGCGGCCCGCCGACGAATGGGATGCCATCGCGCTGAGCTACACGTCGGGCACAACAGGTAATCCCAAGGGCGTCGTCACGCATCATCGCGGCGCCTACCTCAATGCGGTTAGCAACATTCTCGCAGGCTCGCTCGGCCAGCATCCGGTCTACCTCTGGACGCTGCCGATGTTTCACTGCAACGGCTGGTGTTTTCCGTGGACCGTGGCGGCTGCGGCCGGCGTCAATGTCTGCCTGCGCAAGGTCGACCCGACCAGGATCTTCGAGCTGATCAGAAAGCACGGCGTCACCCACATGTGCGGCGCGCCGATCGTTTACAACACGCTGATCAACGCGCCCGACGCGCCGAAGGGCAAGAGTGCGAAGCCCGTGGTCGGGCTGATCGCGGGCGCGGCGCCCCCGGTTGCCGTGCTCGAGGGTGCCGAGAGCATCGGCATCAAGCTCACGCATGTCTACGGCCTGACCGAGGTCTATGGCCCTGCCTCCGTCTGCGCGGAGCAACCGGGCTGGGATGATCTGCCGGTAGCCGAGCGCGCGCACTTCAAGCGCCGGCAGGGTGTCGCCTACCCGCTCGAGGAAGCCATCACCGTGCTCGATCCCAAGACCATGCGCGAGGTGCCGCGTGACGGCGAGACCATCGGTGAGGTGATGTTCCGCGGCAATATCGTGATGAAGGGCTATCTGAAGAACGAGAAAGCCACCACGGAAGCCTTTGCGGGCGGCTGGTTCCACACCGGCGACCTCGGCGTGCTCGACGAGCACGGCTATGTCATCATCAAGGATCGCGCCAAGGACATCATCATCTCCGGCGGCGAGAACATCTCCTCGGTTGAAGTGGAGGACGTCCTCTACAAGCACCCGGCTGTGCTGTTCGCGGCCGTCGTGGCAAAACCCGATCCGAAATGGGGCGAAGTGCCCTGCGCCTTTATCGAATTGAAGGACGGCGCGAAGGCCACCGAGGCCGAGATCATCGCGTATTGCCGCACCCACATGTCCGGTTTCAAGACGCCGAAAGCCGTGGTGTTCGGCACGATCCCGAAGACGTCGACCGGCAAGCTCCAGAAATTCCTGCTGCGCAATCAGGTCGAGTCGGCGAAGGCGATCTCGGCGTAGCTTATCGGGCGTCATTCCGGGGCGATGCGCAGCATCGAACCCGGAATCTCGAGATTCCGGGTCTGCTCCTTCGGTGCATCCCGGAATGACAGGGCTGTACCTGGACTGCGCCTCCCTTTCAATGGGCGGATAGTATTGCGGCGCTTCGGTGCGGTCGTACATGCCGTAATCACGGGTGACCTCGACGATCCTGACATATTCCGCTGTAGGCGCGGCCAACAACTGCTCGCCGAGGGCGACACCCGATTGGATATCGGGCGCGTCGATAAGGTGCGCGAACTGGCCATCGCGATAGACGCTGGCGAAGGCGTCGCTCGGCCAGTCCACAGACACGGGAAGCTTGTCGCGCCTCGATTCCGTGACCAGCACATAGGTCGGCTTGCGCCGCGCGGGGTCGTTGTAGGGCGTGCGCCGCTCGGGTTGCCAGACGGGTTGTCCCGGCCGCGCCTCGTGGATCACCTGCGCGATGCGCAAGCGATAGTCGGAAAACACCCGCTCCCGCCCCAACGTCTGGACATGGTGATGCTTGCCGTCGACACGCCACGCCGTCATGGCGCCCTCGTCCTGCCAGATCTGATAGGACAGGAGCAGATTGTCCCGCGTGAGACTCCTGAAGCGATCGAGAAACAGGCAGCCGCCCATTGCGTCCAGCGCCGGCTTCAACGATGCGGCCAGCGTTAGATATTGCTCCGTGCGCTCCGGCTTGACTTCGACTTCAAAGAACAGGGACATCATCGGACCGGCTCCACGTTCGCGGCCACTCCGATGAGGCCGCTCTAGCCCACCGTCAGCCGCATCCCATCATAGGCCGGCGCAACGCCCTTGGGCAGGCTCTGCCGCAACACCTCGTAGTCGAGGTCGGAGTGCATGTTCGTGATCACCGCCCGCTTTGGCTTGAAACGCCTGATCCAGAACAGCGCGTCGTCGACGTTGAAATGGCTCGGATGGGCCGTGTAGCGGAGGCCGTCGACGATCCAGAGGTCGAGGTTTTCAAGGCTCGGCCAGCTCTCGCGCGGGATGTCGTTGAGGTCGGGCGTATAGGCGGCATCGGCGATGCGGTAGCCGAGCGCAGGGATATTGCCGTGCTGCACGTTGAAGGCCGATAGCCGGATCGTGCCACCCTTTCCTTCGATCTCGCGGCTTTCGCCGCCTTCGACGCCGTGCCGGGTCAGGATCGGCGGATAGTCGCTGCCCTCCGGCGAGATAAAGCAATACGAGAACCGCGCCATGACGTCCTTGGCGGTCGATTGGTTGAAGTAGACGGGAATTCGCCGCCGCTGGTGCAGCACCACCGAACGGAGGTCATCGATGCCGTGAGTCTGATCGGCATGTTCGTGGGTGAGAAACACTGCGTCAATGTGGTCGACATGCGCATCGATCATCTGCTCGCGCAGATCGGGCGAGGTGTCGATCACAATCCGCGTGGTGCCATGCTCCGAATCCCGCTCCGCCATCAGCGCGCAGCGGCGGCGGCGGTTCCTGGGGTTGTTGGGATCGCAGGCACCCCAGCCGAGCGCTGGCCGGGGGACACCCGCAGAAGAGCCGCAGCCGAGGATCGTGAGCGTCAACGTCATGCGGCAATCGAAGCCGGCACTTTCGAGAACAGGCGGAAGAAGTTCTCGGTCGTTTGCCGCGAAATCTCTTCAAGCGACACACCACGCGTCTCCGCCAGAACCTTGGCGACCTCGACGACATAAGCCGGCTCATTGCGTTTTCCCCGGAATTTGCCGGGCGCAAGATACGGCGCGTCGGTCTCGACCATGATGCGGTCGGCGGGCAGGTCTGCCGCCAGCGCGCGCAACGCTTCCGATTTCTTGAAGGTCAGGATGCCGGTGAACGAGATCGACAGCCCGAGCTCGATCGCCCTCATCGCGAGGTCGCGGCCGCCGGTATAGCAATGCAGCACCGCGCGGAACGGTCCTTTCGCGACCTCCTCCTCCAGAATGCGCTGGCAATCAGCGTCGGCCTCGCGGGTGTGGATGACGAGCGGCAGGCCGGTCGCGCGGGCCGCGGCGATATGCGCGCGAAAGCCACGCGCCTGTGCCTCCGGCGAGCCGTTGTCATAGAAATAATCGAGCCCGGCTTCGCCGAGAGCGACAACCTTCGGATGCTTGGTGAGCGCGATCAGCTCGTCCGGTGAGATGCCATCCTCTTCGTCGGCGTGATGGGGATGAGTACCGACCGAGCAGAACACATTCGGAAAGCGATCCGCGATCGCGAGCAGGCCGCCAAGCTGTTTCACCCGCGTCGAGATCGTGATCATGCGGCCGATCCCGGCCTCCGCCGCGCGGCCGACGATGGCGTCGAGGTCAGCGGCGAAGTCCGGAAAGTCCAGATGGCAATGGCTGTCGACGAGCATGCGTAATATTTATGCCGCCGTCGGCTCGATGTAACGCGGAAAGACCGCTTGTGGCGCAGGCAGGGTTGTTCCGGGCGCAATCCGCGTCCCGCCTCCAAGCGAAGCGAACATTCGCGCCTCGCCGTGGGGAATGCCGAGACTGTCGAGCAGCTTCTCGGACGCCACGGGCATCACTGGTTGCGTCAGGATTGCGATCTGGCGGATCACCTCCGCGGTGACATAGAGCACCGTGTGCTGGCGCACCGGATCGGTCTTGGCCAGCGCCCATGGCGCTTCGCCCGCGAAATAACGATTGGCTTCCGCCACTACCGACCATACCGCATTCAGCCACTGATGGATCTGCTGGCCGGCCATTGCGGTGCGCGCCACGCCGATCATGGCGTCGGCTTCGGCCAGGATCGCCTTGTCATTGTCGGAGAACGCGCTAGGTGCCGGCAGTACGCCGCCGAGCTGCTTGGCGATCATCGACAGTGAGCGCTGCGCCAGATTGCCGAGGTCGTTGGCGAGATCGGCATTGATGCGCGCGACAATGGCTTCATGGTTGTAGTTGCCGTCCTGCCCGAACGCGACCTCGCGCAGGAAGAAATAGCGGATCTGGTCGACGCCATACTGGTCGGCGAGGTTGAAGGGATCGACGACGTTGCCGACCGACTTCGACATCTTCTCGCCCCTGTTGAACAGGAAGCCGTGAGCATAGACGCGCTTCGGCACGGGTATGCCTGCCGACATCAGAAAAGCCGGCCAGTACACCGCGTGAAAGCGGATGATGTCCTTGCCGATGATGTGCAGATCGGCCGGCCAGTAGCGCCAGTTCGCATCAGACTCGTCGGGGAAGCCGACGCCGGTGATGTAATTGGTCAGCGCGTCGACCCAGACATACATGACATGCTCGGGATCATTCGGCACCTTCACGCCCCAATCGAAAGTGGTGCGTGAGATCGAAAGGTCCTTCAGGCCACGCTTGACGAAGCTGATCACTTCATTGCGGCGTGCGTCTGGCCCGATGAAATCCGGCTGGCTTTCGTAGAGCGCGAGCAGCCTGTCCTGATAAGCCGACAAGCGGAAGAAATAAGTCTTCTCCTCCACCCACTCGACCGGCGTGCCCTGCCCGCCACGACGGACATTGTCCTCGCCGACGGTGGTCTCGTCCTCGGCGTAGTAGGCCTCGTCGCGCACCGAATACCAGCCGGCATAGGTATCGATATAGATGTCGCCATTCTGAAGCATCCTGTTCCAGATCGCCTGACTGGAACGATGATGCTGCGGCTCGGTAGTGCGGATAAAGCGGTCGAACGAGACGTTCAGCCGTTCGTCCATCGCCCTGAAGCGGCCGGAATTGCGGGCCGCTAGGTCAGGCGTCGTCAAACCTTCGGCCTCAGCGGTCTGGACCATCTTCAGCCCGTGCTCGTCGGTGCCGGTGAGGAAGAACACATCCTTGCCGTCGAGGCGCGCAAAACGCGCAATGGCATCGGTCGAGATCGCCTCATAGGCATGGCCGATATGCGGCTGGCCATTCGGATAGGCGATCGCGGTCGTGATGTAGAAAGCGTTACCGCGCGATGCCGTTGATGGCGTGGCTGCCACGCCCCCAGGCCTTTGGGCGCGGGGTGCGGCGGGCTTCTTCGCGGCCTTCTTCGGTGCAGCGGGCGCTTTCGGCGCCTTGCTCTTCACTGCCGATCTCGTGGCGCCCTTCCCGACCGCCTTTCGGGCAGCGCTCTTCGCGGCTTTCTTGGCTACCTTCTTCGCCTTCTTGGCGACGCGCTTCTTCGTCGCAGCCTTTACGGCGCGTTTGGCGGCCTTCTTGGTCTTTTTCTTTTTCGAAGACTTCTTGGCCACGGCGAAAATCCTTGTAGTCGGCTCGAACGGAACGGTCGGAATGGATGACGGGAACGCTTACCGCGTAGCTTCCGCAAGCATCGAGAACACCGAGAAAACCAGCGGCTTTCGTTCAAGATTATAGTCTTGGGTGTCGCGCGCGGCGCGGGCGATCTTTTCCCATACCTCCGCCAGCCGCGCAAGGCGGGGCAGGTTCGCATTGGAGGCGCCGTCGACGCGCAGCCGCTCGGATATCCAGCGGTCGACGCTGTCGATGAAGGCCGAGAGCGCCACCCGGTCCGACAGAGGAAGCGAGTCTCCAAGCGCGTGCAGCTCGCGCGGATCGACCTTGGGCAGCGTGGCGAGCATCGCCTGGGTCCGCTTCTGAAGTTTCAGCGCATCGCCGCCGAGCAGCGTCAGCGCCTGCGCCACACTCCCTTCGGACGCCGCCGCGGCCTCTTGAAGCGCGCCATCATCGCTCCTGCGGCCGCTCGCGAGCGCCGTCGCACGGATCACATCCTCGACCGCAAGCGGCCGCAAGCGGAGCTTGCGACAGCGCGATTGGATAGTGGGCAACATCCGCGCCGGCGCGTGGCTGATCAAGAGGAACAGCGATTGCTGCGGCGGCTCCTCGAGGATCTTCAGGAGCGCGTTCGCCGCATTCGGATTGAGCTCGTCGACGGTGTCGACGATGCAGACCCGCCAGCCCTCGATCGCCGCCGTCGAACCGAAAAACGCGATGGTCTCCCTTGTCTCGTCGACGGTGATCACCGTGCGCAGCACGCCCTTGTCGTTGGCGGTGCGCTCCAGCACCAGGAGGCCGCCGTGGGCGCCGGAGGCGATATGACGCGCGGCCGGGGCATTCGCATCGATTGCGAGCGTCGCGGCGCGCTGAACGTCCGGTGAGAGCGGATCGCGATGGCTCAACACGAAGCGCGCCATGCGATAGGCCAAGGTCGCCTTGCCGATGCCCTGCGCGCCGCCGATCAGCCACGCATGCGGAATCCGTCCGCTTTTGTAGGCGGCAAGCAGCGCGGCTTCGGCCTCGCGGTGACCGAACAGCATGGTGGTCCCGCGGGGATGCGGCGCGGTGATCTCGGCTTCCGGCTGTTTCGGACTCATGCCCTGGAGGCCGCGGTGGCGGGGCTGGCGAAAAAGCGGTCGCGCAGCGCGGTCCAGACGCTGGCCGCCACGGTATTGGCGTCGGGCGTGGCATCGATGAGCACGCAGCGCTGGGGTTCGATCGCCGCAAGTTCACGATAGGCATCGCGCAGATTCTGATGAAACTTCATGTCCTCGGATTCGAAGCGGTCGGGCGCGGCGTCGCCGCGGCGAGCGGCCGCGCGCTTCAGCCCGATCTCGACCGGCACGTCCAGGATGATCGTCAGATCCGGCTTGAGATTGCCGATGGTGACGCGCTCCATCGCATTGACGAGGCCGACCGGCACTTTGCCTGCCTTGCCTTGATAGACTCGGGTTGAGTCGGAAAAGCGGTCGCACAACACCCAGGTCCCTTGGCTGAGGGCGGGCTGGATCACCGTGCGGACATGGTCGTCGCGCGCGGCGGCAAACAGCAGCGTTTCGGCATCGGGACCGAGCAGCTTGCCCATGCCCGATAGCAGCAGATGTCGGATCACCTCGGCGCCAGGCGATCCGCCCGGCTCTCGGGTTAGGATCGAGCGCAACTTTGCCGCTTCAAGGCGTTCAGCCAACTTCTTGATTTGGGTGGATTTTCCCGAACCCTCGCCGCCTTCGAAGGAAATGAATCGGCCACGCCCGGGCATGCGTTTTGTCGCGGCTTCGCCCATCTCAGAGCCTCTCCACGCCGGCGCGGAACATGCCGATGACCAGCTCCTGGACGCCGTCAATGGCCCGCCGCATGGTCGATCCGACGCCGATGGATTCGGCGGCATAGACCGGCGCTTCCATGGCGACCTTCGGTCCGCGCCAGACCCGAACCACGCCGACCTGCTGGCCGGCCGTCACGGGCGCGCGGACCGGGCCGCTGTAGACGATGCGCGCGAGCAGCTTTTCGCCGCCCTGCTTTTGCACCATCACGTTGATCGGTTGCGGGCTCGTCAGCTTCACCGAGCGGCTATCGCCGCCGAACACACGCGCATAGCCGAGCGTCTGGTCGGCGACAAACAGGGTCCGCTGCTCGAAATTGCGATAGCCCCATTCCAGCATCTTCTTGGCCTCGGAGGCGCGTTCCTCGGAATCCTGGAGGCCGTTGACGACGACGATCAGGCGGATGCCGTTTTGGACGACGGATCCGACCATGCCGTAGCCGCCCTCCTTGGTGTAGCCGGTCTTCAGCCCGTCGGCGCCGTCGAGCGAGTTCAGCAGCGGATTGCGGTTCTGCTGGCGGATCTTGTTCCAGGTGAATTCCTTCTGGCCGAACAATTTGTAGAACTCGGGATAGTCCAGGATGATGTGACGGGCCAGCATCGCGAGCTCGCGCACGGTCATCTTGTTGCCCGGATTGGGCAACCCGTTGGAGTTGGCGAAGGTCGACCTCACAAGCCCCAATTCGCGCGCCCGCTTAGTCATGTAGTCGGACGCGAAGATTTGCTCGTTGCCGGCCATCCCTTCGGCAAGCGCGATGCAGGCGTCGTTGCCGCTCTGGATGATGGCGCCGTGCAGGAGATCGTCGACCGAAACCTTGCTGTTGATGGCGGCGAACATCGTCGACGTGCCGGACGGCGCGCCGCCGTGACGCCACGCATTCTCGCTGATCCGGTATTCATCCGTCAGCTTGACCGTGCCCTCCTTGATGGCGTGGAACACCACTTCCGCCGTCATCAGCTTCATCATGCTGGAGGGGGCGCGCAGCTCGTCGGCGTTTTTCTCGAACAGCACACTGCCGCTTTTGGCCTCGATCAGGATCGCGGTCGGTGCATTGCCCTCAAAGGCAATCTCTTCCGATTTCGGGGCGCCCTGGACGCTATGGTTGGCGGCCTGCGTGACGCTGCCCCACCCGAGTCCTGCCGCGACCAGGGCGGCGATCAGGCAGCGACACAGGCCTCGCGGCGAGGCCGTGAGCTTGCGGAACAAAGAAAGCGCGGGTGCCATCGGCAATCTGCCTCTTGGGTGCCGGGCGTTCTAACAGGTGGACCTATCGCGAACAACACAGCTTTTCGCGCCGTTGCGCTAGGTGAACGCGCGTCCCCAAGAACTCGACGGCTTGATGGGAAGGAACCTCGACGCGCTCGGTTGGTCTCGGCGACTGCATCCGTCGACGAGGTGGTGGCCGTTCAGGCTTCTTCAATAGAGCCCGCGGGCGGCGAGGATTTCGCTCGGGCCACGCGGATCAATCGGCGTGTAGGCCGAGCTGTAACGGCTGTCGGCTTCGTAGGATACCTGGCGCGGATTATCGAGGGTGCGGCCCGCCGACCGCGCCCGGCTCGACGACGACATTTCCGAGGTGGCATTGATCGAGGCGTAATCGGCCCCGGTATTGCCGAGGCTGTAGGGCCGATCCGCCGGCATCGGAATCTCGCCGCGTACCGGGCGGCCACGGATCGCCGTTTGCGGGACGAACGGCCGCGCCGAGGCCAGTCGGACCAGGGACGGGGCCGGGGCCGGCTCGCCGGTGCGCAACGTCGCCATCAACAGGCGGTCGTCGGACCCGTCCAGGGGGGCGCGGCCGACATATTCGACCCGCACGCGCGCCGTGCCGTTGCTTTTGAATTCAAGAAGTTCGGCCGCCTTGTGGGAGACGTCGATCAGGCGGTTGGCGGCATAGGGCCCGCGATCATTGACGCGGACGATCAGCGATTTGCCGTTCGAGAGATTGGTCACCCGCGCATAGCATGGCATCGGCAGCGTCGGGTGGGCGGCTGTGAGCGCATCCATGTCGAACACTTCGCCGTTGGCGGTAAGTCGGCCGTGGAAGTCATCGCCGTACCAGGAGGCGATGCCCTCCTCGCGGTAATTGACGTCCTCCTCGGGAACATAGACACGGCCTCCGACCATGTAGGGCTTGCCGACGCGGTAGCTGCCACCGCCTTTCGGCACCGGCTCGCCAAAGGCGACCATCCTCGGACTGGAGGAGACGCCGTATTTCGGATCGACCCGGCTGGCGAACTTGCCCGATGAGGCGCAATTGGCGAGCGCCAGGCAGGCACCGATGACGGCCGCGCTGCGCGCCGCCCGGACTGCCGAATCTAAGCGTCGGATCCCCATTCGCCCCATTACCATTCCATCCGGAGCCTGCCTACTTTGAGGCATTTTCCGGCCATGCCGCGTTTGATACGGCCCACCTCCGCATCAAATGCTGAAGATACCGCAACCGGAACGCGGCAGAAATGGGGTGGGATTTACGATGGTTACTCAACCGTTGCTTTTGCGCCACGCCCGCAACCGACATTGCTCGGTTTTGGCACACCTGTTGCGCGAAATCCCCACTGACCATGCATTGTACGACCGCGCTGCGAAATCTTTTTGACTGTGTAGGCGTGCACGGCGTTTGGTGTGCATGCGCGGGGGCGCAAAGGACGACTGCAATGTTCGAGATGCTTACAGCGGCAATGGGCTTGGTGGGAGCCGGAATTTTCCTAGCCCATGCGTTCGAAGGTGTTCTGTCGCGGACTTAATTCCGCGGCAGTGTCAAGCGGCCCTGCATCACCTGCTTTCAGTGAGCTCGTTCGGAAAGTTTTAATCAATTCGGACGAACGTCGAGTAAGGAGGGTGTACCATGCGCCATCATGACTTGGTCTCCGAGGGCTTCCTCGCCCTGACTGCAGCCGGTTTTGTGCTCCTTTGCTCGAGCCTGCTCGCTTTCGCCTTCGCTAGCTGAACGCCAGCATCCTGCTCCGCCCAGGGCCCCGAGCCACTTTGGCTTGCCCGGGCGAAGCTGGGTGGCCCATTCCCCTTCACTTTCGCGACGCTACTTCTGGCATTTTCCGGTGCTGGTGTCGCAATGATCGCCCGCATGGCAATAGCGAAAGCGCTTGGATGTGCCGGCATGGCACTCGCAGGTTTTCTGGGTGACGGCTCCCTCCGGGCAATGCGGAAAACGCTTGAACTTGATGGCTGAAAGCGCCGGTCCCGTCGCGAGAACGATAGCGATCGCGGAGGCAAGAAGGATGCAGGCCTTCCCCATGATGTGTCTCCCTGTGTCGAATTTGCTAGGCGACATCGCTTAAAGCTCGCTCCGGATCGAGCGCGGCAGGAGCAGCCGCACCGTGGTCCTTGCCCCCATCTCGCTCTCGAGCGAGAGCTGTCCTTCGAGGCGGTCGACCACCATGCTTTGCACGATGTGCAGGCCAAGCCCGGTCGCGCCTTCGTGGCGGCGCGTCGTGAAGAAGGGATCGAAGGCCTGGCGGCGGACGTGCGGGCTCATGCCGCAACCGTCGTCGGCGACCACGATTTCGATGTCGCCGTTGCCGAGCGCATGCGCCTTGACGCGGATCGTTCCAGCGCGCCCGTCCGGAAACGCATGCTGAGCCGAGTTGAGCGCGAGATTGCTCAGCACGAGCCCGTAGGGTCCCGGCAGGCTGTCCATGACGAGATCGCCTTCGCAGGCGACATCGAGCGCGAGCCCCCGTTCGCGCAGCTCCGGCCGCAAGCCGGCAAGCACCTGCTCGGTGAGCTCACGGAGGTCGAAGCTGCGCCGTTCCAGACGGCTCCGATCGACCGCCACCTGCGCGAACGACTGCACCAGCTCGGTGGCGCGCGCGAGGTTCGCGACAAGCTGGACCGAAGCGCCCCTGACCGCATCGAGGAATTGGTTGAGGGACGAGCGTCTGATCTCGCCGCGTCCGACCTCGGTGGCGAAAAGCTCGTACTTTCGCTGCAGCGTCGTCGCGGCCGCAAGGCTCGAACTGACCGGGCCGCTGATGTCGTGCGCGACGCCGTCGACGAGTCTTCCGAGCAGCGCGAGCTTTTCCGCTTCGATCAGCAAGGCCTGGGTTTGACGCAGATGCTCCAGTGTCTCCTCGGCCCGTTCGCGGGCGCGTCGCATCTCCTGCTCGCTGCGCTTGCGCTCGGTGATCTCTTCCGCCGCGACGTTGATGGCGACGATCTCCCCGCTTGGCGCCCGCAGCGGATGCCAATAGGTGATCCAGGCTCGCTCGTCAGGCTGGTCAGGACGCTGGCCGGCTACTTCGACACCGGTGATAGGCTCGCCGATCCGAAGGATCGACTGCACGATCGCCTCGACTGAATCAGCAAGCGCCGGCACGCACTCCCGCACGGAGCGGCCGAGATGCTCCTCGACCGAGATGCCGCAGATCTCGGTCAGCCGCTGATTGATCTGCAGGTAGCGGCAATCCGGCGACAGGCAGGCAAGTCCGATCGGCGCTGTGTCATAGATCAGCTTGAGCGCCGGCTGCGGAAACAGCAGGACGTCGGATTTTGCTGCAGCCCGGCTGCCGTTCCCCACTAAAATGCCTCGCCTTTCGTTGTGTCCCCAGCGATGGCAAGGAACCGCTCCCCGTCCGCAGCCTCACAGGCTGGATCGGGCAAGCACTGATGTCACGTCGATCCTAGCAAAAACGACCCTCGCAACAAAGGTCGCCTCGCCGCGCGACGCGCCCGAATGATTACGGATATCGCCCCATCCCGAGTCCGGGCCAGAGTCACTGATTCGCACTCTGGAAACGCCGCAACACATGATGCCGGCTAGCTTCGAGCCGCCGGATCAAACGCTGAGCTAACTCCACAACGCGGACGGAGGCAGCTTTCCCGAGGCGAGCCGGCGCAGCCTTCCCGCTTCCTGAGTGTCCTCGGACAGCCGTTGCCGGTGACGCCGGATAATGCGCAAAGCCGATGAAAGTTTCTGGCGGGTTTTGCAAGGCGTCCGATTGCGCCTCAACCCTCCGCAAAGCTTCGCAACTGCGCCAGGATTTGCGCCCAGCCCTGATGCGCCTCAAGGCCCTCCGGTGTCAGCCCCGAATGCGTCACGCGCACGGTGGTGATGCCGTCCGTTTCAGACAGGTCGAAACGGACCAGCGTCTCGGAGGCGTTGGCCTGCCAGGACGGCAGCCAGGTGAAAGCGAGCACCCGCGGCCGCTCGATCGCCCGATACTCCCCTGTCACCGTGAACGGCCTGCCAAAGCCTGTGCCGCTCATCTTGAATTTGCCGCCGACCCGCAAGTCGGACTCGACATGCGTGGTCTGAAAGCGGCCATCACGGCCCCACCACCGCCTGCGCTGCTCGGGGTCAGTAAGCGCCTCGAACACGCGCGCGGCGGATGCGTTGATGGTGATTTCCTGCACGATTGTTTGCGTTGCAACGGCTGTGGTCATCGCTCCTCCTCGACGTAGTGTTTCAGCTCGCGCAAGGTGCCGCTCCAGAACACCTCGTAGTCGCTGAGCCAATCGTTGACGAGGCGCAGCGGGGCGGCATTCAGCACGCAAATCCGCGCCGTGCCTTCCTGACGTGTGGCAATCAATCCGGCCGAGCGCAGCACGCGCAGGTGCTTCGAAATTGCTGGCCGGCTCGTGCAAAAATTTGCAGCGATCTCGCCGACGCTGTAGCGCCCGTGACGCAGCATTCCGAGAATCTCCCGCCGCGTGGGATCGGCGATCGCTCGAAATACGGCGGTGCGTTTCTGGCGGTGTTGCGTAACCATTGGGTTACACAAATGGTAACCATATGGTTACGGATGTCAAGGCGCACAATCAGGTGCGACGCACATTCCTCGCACCGGGAGATCACTGCGTTTGCCGCCGAAACCTGGGGCCGTGCACGAAATAAGCAACAAATTCTGGATGCGTGGAACCCTGTTCACGGCAGGAGAACTACGGAGCGAAACCCAGCCCCGCGTGAAGACGGCCTGCAATCCCTTCGCGATTCACCGTCACTCCGTGAGGTTGAACGCGAGCGCGACGCCGCCGATCAGAACGAGGCTGATGGCCCAAACCGCATCGAGATTGAACCAGCTTCGCGATACGAATTTCAGGCCGAGATAGCGGTACACCAGCCAGGCCATGCATCCGCCCGCCCCTGCCATGACGGCGACGTGCACGAGGGCAACGAGCATCGCCGTGCCGAGATTGGCCCTCACGAGCGCGGCGGTTGCCTCGTGGCCGGACGCGGACGCGTCGCACAGGCCGAGATAGATCGGGAGCAGCATCAGCCCGGCGCCGTGTGCGATCGCGATGGCAAAAGACCAGAGCCCCAATTGTGTCGGCGGTATCCTTGCGAGCGCTCTGGGATGGCGTCGCCGAAAGAAAAGAAAGATGCCAAAGCCGACGACGACCAGGGACGCCGCTATCTGAATCTGACGTTGCCATTCGGCGAGCGTGAGCAGCAGCGCGAATGGCAGAAGCATCAGGATGATTGCAAGGAAATGGCCCGCCGACAGCGGCCCGAGCGCCAGAAACAAGGCGCGCGGGCTTCGTTCCATGAGCCCTGCGGAGACCGCGAGCGGCCAACCCATTCCGGGATTGATCCCGTGAAAGAGGCCGCTCGCGACGATCGCAAGCCAGAGCCAGGTCGCGGCCCAATTGGCTCCGCTCAATTCGAGACCGACGGGTAACAGAAGGAATCCGTCGAGCAGTCACCGCCCTCGAGCCGGATCTGGTGCGGCCGATATCCGTCTGGAAAACTCACGAAGTAATCGCGGGCAAGCTCCAGCCCACCCCCCTCACTCGCATTGGCCATCACCTCGGCGCCCGGCATGCCCTCGGGATAGAACTGGGCATCCCATGTCGAGTACAGCGAGTTCGTCCAGTACACCCGTTTGCCGTCGCGGCTGATCTCGACCATCTGCGGGCCGCCCGCAAAGGCCTTGCCGTTCGGGTGCGACGTGCGGCGCGCAATCCCGCCGATATGCACGGAGCCCGCAAGCTTCGGCTTGCGGGGATCGCCGACATCGTACTGGCGCATCTCGCCCGTGCCCCAGCAGGACACGTAGAGAAACCTGTCGTCCATCGACAGGTCAATATCGGTTACCAGTGGCGGCACCGCACCAAAGCCCTGCAACAGCGGCGGCAGTTTCTCCTTCGGCGCAGGCTCGGGCGGGATAGTCGCCGTCTTTTCGGCGTGGAATTTTCCGCCCTCGCGCCACCAGGTCCAGATCGAGGCTTCGAGGTTGGTCGTGTCGACCACGACGCCGACGAATCCGTACTCGCGAACCGGATCGTGGGCGGGCCGCACCTCCAGGGCCATTTGATGGTTGGCGCCGAGGTCGATGGTCTGCACGTGGCGCCGCTCCCTCAAGTCCCAGAAGTGGAGCTGGTGACCGTATTTGTTCGCGAGAAGATCTTCCGGAACGATCCCGTTCTCGAACTGCGGCGGCAACGCCCATTCGCTGGTCACCATGTAGTCGCGCGGCAGATTCCACCAGAAATCATAGTGGAGCTTTTGCGGGCCGCGATCGATCTCCCAGCGGCCCAGAATTTCGAAGCTTTCGCAGTCCATGATGAACACGCCGGGAGGTCCGTTGGTGCCGTCCTTTCCACTGCCGCCAAGCGTGCTCACGTAAATGCCCTCGGGCCCGCAATGGACGGTGTGCGGGCGCGAGTAGCCGGTCTTCTTGAAGACCTCCTCGGGCTCGATGATCTTGTGAATGCGTGCTTTCGTCGGATCCGGCTTGGTGTCCACGATGTAGATGCGCGACGAGCGAAGCCCCGGGATGATGAGATAACGACGCTCGACGAAGGCGTGTCCCGCGAGCGGAGACAAGGCCGACGAGCAGGCGTTCCAGCCGCAATGATGAAATTCGTCACCCTTGTTCGGCATGATCACGGTGTGGACGACTTGACCGTAGCTCGGCGAGGACGGCTTGACGTCGACGACAGCGAGCGCGTCGGGCCTGGAGAAATCGGGACTGAGCAGCAAGGTGTAGGCGAAGTTTTCCACTGGCGCTTCCATCGCAAGCCTGGGCGATGCGTGAAAGGTGGGATCTGGCCTCATGGTCATGGCATTGCCTCCCAGTTTTGGGTCGGCCCGCGTCGACATGGCTAAGGGCAAGAGGCAGTGATGTGCCGGCTCTCAGGACCCAAGTCCGCGAGCTCAACTGACCGAGGCACAATACGCCATTGCGTCGCTTGCGGAAACGGGAAGACGCATGACGCCAAGATTTGTGACCGCCGAGTGCAACAAAATATCAGGCAGCTTTAGCGAGACGTGGCGGAAGGGGCTGGGATTTCAACTCACGGTGCCCTTGCGGGCACGCCGGTTTTCCAAGACCGGTGTCTTAAACTAACGACCCCGACTCCATTGCGAGGCCGGGGCCATTTGTTTTCGCGCTCCGATTGACGAGGTTACAGGCAGCGCAACTGCCCGTTGGGCATACGAGTGGCCGGATGGCCGGTCTTCTTGATGCACCAGCCTTGATTTTGACCGCCGGGAACACAGACGCCGGCCCCATTGCGATGACCGTTTGGACCGCACCCGCCTAGCGCGAGCGCAGGTGTCGTCACCGACGACATCGTGACAGAAAGAACAAAAGCTCCGAGTAGCGCAGCACAAACTTTCATGACTATCTCCCTTACGCCATTATATGAATGGCGAGCTTGCATATAGCAGCCGGCGGTCCCAAAAGAAATCACGGTGCGCATGGCGAATGTGTCGACACAACAATCGCATTCAGGCGACGTTCATCAAGAAGCCGAGTCAGTTAATCGGTTGACCCTCGCGATGGATTGCAGGTCTACGCAGTCTGCCGTGCCCTGCTCGCTGCCACAGATCCGCAATTGATTTCGTCCGTCGACTGGGGATTTGGCATCCTCCAAACCCAAGATTGTTTCGACTTTGTGTCGGATCTGCCTCCTCGCAATCAACGACGCATTCCTAACGCGCTGGCATCAACCACCGAGGGTGTGCTAACTGCCCCGCATCCGACCTCCAGGAGAGAGCGCTCGTGTCGCTGACGGATACAGTTGTGCGATGTCGATCTGGAATTTTCCAGCTTGAATTCGTGAACACAGCAAAACAAAAGATCGGAGGCGGTACCGCCTTTGTCAGCAACGGCCATTTGATAACCAACCATCACGTGTACCTTGGCTGCCATGCCGCTGCACAAGTAGGCGTGCATCGCGACGATATGGCCGTAGGAGAGTTTCGTTTTTTTTGGCGCCCAAGACTTTGCCACCTGGTTGGCAGCCGGCTCGCAAGAACAGAGCTACGATTACGCAATTCTCCGACCGCCGGCAGATTTGCTACGATCGACCGCTCATCAGTTTACCCTCGAGGTGCCAAGAAATCGGCGCATCGGCGACGACGTTGCCCTTCTCGGCTTTCCCCTCGAACACAATAACCTCACATGCCATAGCGGCAGGATTTGCTCGTTCTACGAATCGGGACTGGCGCATGTCATACAGATCGACGCGAGCGTAAATGCCGGAAATTCCGGAGGTCCTTTGATTGACCCTGAGACCGGCGTAGCCATCGGCATCATCACACGAAAGGCAACCGGACTGAGCCAAATCTTCGGTCACCTTCGACAAACAATGCAGCAGAATATCAAAATTGCGGAAGCAACCGGCGGTGGCATGATCATTGGAGGCATAGACTTCGTCCAATCAATCGCTATCGGCCAGCGGCAAATGTTGGCGACCCTCGATGAAATTGAACGGCAGGCTAATGTAGGCATTGGCTACGCTTTCTCGGCCGAGCATTTATTGGCCGAGGGCTGCATGGCGCGTCGATAGGCCGGGTTGGCGGAAAGTGTATCCTCCGACGGTAACGCGATCGGACACGGCAACACTTCCACCGGCTTTGCCATTCGCGCGCGCAAGTCCTCAACGATCCATTCCGACACAGTTTCGGGCGAAACGCCGCTCGCGCCGGCCGCTTCCACGGCATCGAGCACACCGCGCAGCGTTTGCCATTGCTCGGGGCTGAGCGAGCCAGGGATGCGTTGTTCGACACTCACGGCTAGTTCGCATGGGATCAGGCCATAGGCGATCTGTGCGAGCTTGCCAGGGTCTTCGTTAGCCAGGCGCACGAGGACGTCGCGGCCGGCCGCTTCCCATACCTCAGCGATATCCCTCAAAAGCGCCTCAGCAATTCGTTGACGGCTTCCGACAGGCCGGCCGGCGCGATTTCCGCTCTCGCCCGGTTGCCAGCGGTGCGGACCGGCCGTGGTGATGTTCCGTTGTTGATTCATTAGACTACCTCAGTTTGCCGTTGATAGGTTTCCTCAGTTTGCCGTTGTTTTGTTTGCGTGCGCTCGGCGCAAAGCCGAAGCGCCACGCGAGGGGGTACTAGGGGGAGGTCTGGAGGTGCAACACTGGACTATTGAAATCATTGACGTTTTTGGTGACTCTGGACACTCTGGAGCAACCTTGGAGTGCCAACTCTGGAGCAACCCTGGAGCTACACCAGCAGGTGTGCCTAAAATCATGATACAATCTGCACGGGACATGGGGGTGGTGGGTGATCCGGCACGATCGGAGGCGCCTTAAACGCCCGAATAAGTTCAAACGTCTTGTCCGACGGCGCGCCATACATGACGTTTTCAATCTCGCCTCTTTCGAGCAGCCGTGTCATCGCATCGACCATTTCGTGCTTTTTGACACCCTGTCGCTCGGCTTCGCGTCGAAACAGCTTTGGCGCATACTTCGAAGAGTGAGTGCTCATGCTCACCCGGTCGTTGTTCTTCCGATGCCAATCGAGCCGCTGCAGAAACACCCGCTCTGCTCTCTGCTCTTGCTCAAGCGGAGACAATGGTTGCTCTTCGCGCGACCACCCCGAAGTGAATACGCCGTTTCGCCACCACATTTGAATTTCGGTGCCCGTGCGACCGTAGTTTAATTTTTTGGTGCTCAGGACTCGCTTGTCCGGATCATCCTCGGAGCCGTCCTCGCCAATCACTCGGCTGAAATAGAGCCGGGATCGAACCGAATTACTCCAAGCGGTTGAACCGCTCGTGCCAGTTCCCGAGTTCAAACCGGTGAGGCTTGGGTGCGCCAGTAAAACGACAGCGCAGCTGTGCTTGAGCGCCAGCTTGCGCATCAAGGCAATGAATTTCCGCACCTGATGCCGTATGCTTTCGTTGCCGCCGTAGACGTCGGCGAGGGTGTCGAGCACAGCCACGACGGGCTTACTCTCGCCCATCACCTCATCGAGTTCCTTATAAAGCGCCGTCTCTTCAAGAACGCCAGCGTCTTTCGCCAAGCCCAAGAGCGCGTCCTCTTCGGTCAGACTTGTCACGTGCAGGCCCTTGAGATCGCCGAATGTTTTGTTCATGGATTTCGCTATGTCGTCCATGCGTCGGTGCAGTTCGTCGTGGTCATCTTCTGCCGTGATGAATTCGACCGGTCCTTGTTTTACCGAGCGCCCGAAAAAGAATGTGTTGGTTCTAGCGGCAGCGGCGAGTTGGAGCGCCAGGAGCGATTTACCGACACCACCATCACCGTAGAGTAGTGTAACGTTCCTGTGCGGCACCAATTCAGACACCGTCCACTCGCGGTCGGGGACGACCTTCCCGTGGAGTGTAGCGGCATCAATGCGGTGAGCACGAATGCCCGTCCTTGAGGGTGTGGACGGCGGCATGCCCGATCCTTGCAATATCGTTATTTCGTTCTGTCTTGCCATTGTTAAGTCCGGATCAGCCTTCCCTGCTTTCAATCCGCTTTGGATAGTCGATATATCGTGCGCCCGATCGTCGGTGCCGAAGGCCTCGCAGGCCTTCAACAACGTATCGATTGCAAGTTGCTCGGGAAGTTCGCCCCCACCGACAAGGCGACCAATTAGGTAGGCTGACTTATTAAGCTGGTCGTTGCGCTCGCCAGGTGCGGCGCTAGCTACGCACTTGAACTGATCGACCAATGCGATTTCAGCGCGATTCGTGGGATGGAGCGGCGGCTCAATCGTTGTAGTCGCAGGCGTAGTCGTCGACGCTTTTTTAGCAGCCTCTTGTGCGAGCTTCACGAGCCAATTCGGCGCTTCGACCATGGCCGCTAGGTCGTTGATCCATTCGTAAGCACCGTCACCGCGGATGCTCGGCGGCGCGAAGACCATTGCGCCTTCACCGCACACGTCAAGACCGAGACCGATTTTGCTTTGCGACTTTGGGATTTCAATGCCCTCTGGAAGACGCCAATAATAGTGCAGCGACTTAGACGGGCTCCGCGCTTGAAGCGTCTCTGGTAAAGGGCCGTGCTCGGCAATAAGCGCGTCTAGGGCTTCCTTACCGTTGTGGGCGTGGCCGCCTTCTCTGGTGTCGACGTCGAGAACCCAAAGCTTATTAACGCTGCCTGTTGGAACGCCAATCAGGGCGCGCCCTAGATGATCTGCGAAATCCGCGCGGATTTCATCAGGGTTGTTCGTCATGCCCCACTTACGACCGTCACTATATTCGGCCGATTTGTAGGACTTTTTCTGCTTACCCTCTATCCTGCCGGGGAAGACGCAATAGCCGTTGGCGGCATATAGAAGCGCAGCGTCGAGCATAGGATTGGTCACGCCCGCACCGCCTTCCGCCGTGCAATCTCGGCTTTGAGCGTCGGAATACTGTCCATCAAATTTTTGAGTTTCGCGCGTGTCTGCCGATCATGAGTCGGCGAAGTGCCGTCGTTATAGAGCCAGAGTTGTGTCTCAAATTTGATTCGCGTGTCTGGCGCGATCGGCACTAGGGGTGACGCGACAGTGATTATGCGATCAGGCAAGTAGTAATCGATCCACGGCGCGAAGACGATTGGTTGATAGAGTCGATCGTGGAAATAAATGAAGGCTGGGCTGAGGTAGATGCCGTAAGGCCAAAGGCGGTAGTCGGTACGCATTACTCGGATTCCTTTGTTGAGAAATCCGATCGGAACATAGTTGCAATCGCAACCAACATGTGCTAAGAAAATCGTGCTCATAAATTCCTAAACTCAAGTTGGCCCGATCGGCATGTCCGGTCGGGTTTTTTGTGTTTAGGCGGCTGCGGATTCGGTCTCGGCCGCACGTTCGGCGCGCCAGGCTTCCCATGCCTCGCGGCTGATGCGGCGCTCTGACCCGACCTTGTAGGTCGCGGGCGCTTTGCCCATCTTGGCCAGTTTGTAGAACATGGACCGGCCGATCTTTTCGCCACTGCAAAACTGATTGATAGTGAAGGCTTCCATTTTCATTCCTCGTTAAGGTTTTGTGGTCGCGAAAAAACCCGCTTCGCCACTTCACAGCGGCTCGGCGGGTCTCTCTCTGGACCGTGGTTGTCCTTATACGCTAGTTTTTGTTCACTGTCAACAAAGTGACATGTTAACCCGTTGATAAGTCAACATATTTTTGAGGTACGCAACCTGTGGTCTCAACATAAATTTGAGGTTGCGCTAACTCATTGATGCGCAATACTGACTCCACGCTTCCATCAACTCGCGTCGCTTCGCGAGCGCTGTTGAGCGTCGGTAGGCGGCTTCGGTTTCATCAGCGACGCTATGCGCCAAACACATTTCAGCTATGTCACGAGGAAAGTGCGAGCAGTCGCCACACCAATCGCGGAACGTCGATCGCATGCCGTGAGTCGTGGCCGGTGTCTTGGTGTGGCGTGCGATGCAGTTGGACAGCGTTACGTCACTGACGGGCCGGAAAGGTAATTGCGCTGAGGCCGCAGTGGTCAGCGGCACCTTGTGCTCCCGATCGGCTTTCATGCGAGCGGCGGGGATCGTCCAAAGATCGCCCTTCAATTCGGTGGCCGCGTCCATGTCATAGGCTTCGTTGAAGCGAGAGGCGGTCAAGATAATCCAGCGCAGCATGCGCGCGGCGTCAGACGTGTCACTTGCCAGTGATTTCCAGAAGGTGGGCATCTCCTCATAGGGCAATGCCGGATGATGCGTCACGTCCGACTTGCGGCGCCGTGCAAGCACCTGATCAAGATGGCCACGCCAGAGAGCCGGATTCTCGCCCGTACGGAGTCCTTCGGCCTTGGCCGCGTTCAAAATCGCTTCAATGCGTCCGCGGACACGTCGCGCCGTCTCTTTCTTCGTTTGCCAGATCGGGCGCAGCGCTTTCAACACGCCATCGGTGTTCACGTCGGCGACAGGCAGATGGCCAATGTTGGAATAAGCGTAGTCCCGCAAACTGTTGCGCCATTGCTGCCGGTGTTTGTCGTTTTTCCAGCCGGCCTCTTTTCCGGAAATGTACTGCTCGGCATACGCCTTGAACGTAGTCGCGCGCGACGCCTGCGCCTTGGCTTCGGCACGCTCGGCGTTGCGCTGCTCGATCGGGTCTTTGCCATCACGAATCAGGGCTCGGGCCAAGGCGGCATCTTCACGCGCTTTCGCTAACGTCACGTCGCCGGATGGACCTAATCCCATGAACCGCTCTTTCCCGGTCATCGGGCTTGTGAAGCGAAAAACCCGACTCGCGTTGCCGCTCTTGTCGACGTCGAGCCGCAAGCCGTCACCGTCGCTCAGCTTGTCGCCAGGTCGTGCGTTCTTCACCTTCAATGCAGTCAGATTTCCCATCGCTATTCCTTTCAAAGTGTCCGCCTAAACCCACGAGCCAACCCACGTTTTGATCGTGGATGCTTGGCGACACGCAAAAACATTTAGCGATGCGAAAGTGAAAATTCGCCTTACGCCGCAATAGCTTGCGTGTCAGGTATAGGCGTGTATGGACACTGATGGATTAGCAGGGAGCGGAAGGGGTGGGATTCGAACCCACGGTACCCTTGCGGGCACGCCGGTTTTCAAGACCGGTGCCTTAAACCACTCGGCCACCCTTCCATTGTGAGCGACTTCAATCACTTGGCACGGGGAATAGCAAGGACAGGTTAACGACCGTAGGATGGAGCGAGCGGATCGACGCTAGGGGGCAAAGAGTGAGGTTATTTACAATTTCCGGTGGCGCGTTGCTCGCGATGATGGCGGGCGCGCCCGCCGACGCGCGCGTGGTCAAGTCTGGTGTGACGACGCCGATCCATACTTACCTCTCCTGGAACAACGACTGCTCGCCGAATTCGGGCGTGGTCAGAGTCGCAACCAAGCCGCAGCACGGAAAGCTGACCCCGCGCAGGGTTACCGCAGTCGCAAGGCGCAACCGGTTCTCCACCTACGGCACCATCTGCCTCGGTCGATCGATGCCGGGGTTCGAGGTGGATTATACATCGGCGCGCGGTTATCGCGGGACCGACGGCTTTGCGATCGAGGTGATCTACGGCAGCCGAAAGCCGATCCTCGATACGTACACGGTGACGGTGGAGTAGACGCCGACGGAAAAGCTTATACGGCCGGGATGGCCGGGGGCGGATTAAAGGCATACCCTCGCACCTGCAGAAACATCTCCTTCAGAGTTGTGCCGCGGCCACCCGCCTTATCCCAAAACCTTTCGCACTGCGATCTCGGCATGCATCAGAAATCACGCCCTCGGCGGTGGCGATCAGGTTGTCGTGCGCTTGCTTCGCCTTTGGCGCCGCGCGTTTGCGGCTTCGGCTTCGGTCACTTTCTTGCGTAAAGCCTGGAGATCCAACATCTGCTGTTTGAGAAAATCGATTACGAAGATCCGTTCGTGCGGGTATTTGACTCCAGCCGCGCGCGGAGGCTTTCCCATTGGGAATCCCCATTGTTCGTGCGCGCTGGTCGGAGGGGAAGGTAATAGCGGGTCGTGACAATTTGGTTATGCGTTGCGAGAATTCAAAGCATCCGCCGAGGCAATCGAGCCGAAGGCCAGAGCACTCGGCGTTTCGATAAAATTGGTCAAGCCGAAACCCGATCCTGAATATGATGCGGTGAGGTGGAGTTGATGCCAACGGGAGCTGGTTACCGCCGCCGCGGGCCGCGATGGCCGGGGGCGGCCCAAAGCGCCCCGCCTTGATAGCAGACCCGTCCTGGCTTCGCCCACCCACAGGCCGGGTAGGTTGGCTTGCCGCCGCGCGCCAGTTCGACATTTGCATTGGCGGCGCCGGGCGTGGCCAGGCAAAGTTCGCTTGAAAGGGGCGCAAGCACCAGCCCGATAGCGACAGCAAGCACCAGTCTTCGGAAAGAGGTCATCGCGATGCTCCGTTGAGTGGGAGCATCAGGCCTCAGTTTTTTGCGTTGGTCTTGGACCGATCGGCGGATTGGTTGGACTGTCCGGTGTTGCTCACTTCCCCCACCGCAACACCGCTGGATCAAGCCCTTTCGCGATCTCGATCAGGCCTGCCCGCGTCGCCGGATGCAGCGGCTGCAACGGGTGACGCACGGTGTCGGAGGCGATGACGCCGCCCTCTTTCATCAGCACCTTGCAGGCGGCGAGGCCGCATTGGCGGTTCTCGTAATTGATCAGCGGCAGCCAGCGTCCATAGGCGGCCACGGCGTCCGCGCGGCGGCCGGCGAAGAACGGGTCCATGATCTGTCGGATGCCATCGGGATAACCGCCGCCGGTCATGGCGCCGGTGGCGCCGGCGTCGAGGTCGGCCATCAGCGTGATTGCCTCCTCCCCGTCCCATGGCCCTTCGATCACGCTGCCACCGGCGGCGATCAGGGCACGCAGCTTGTTCGCCGCGCCCGGCACCTCGACCTTGAAATAGCGGATGTTGGCAAGCTCCTTGGCCATCCGCGCGAGCAGATCCACCGAGAGCGGCGTGCCAGCGACCGGCGCGTCCTGGATCATCACGGGAATGCCGACGCTATCCGAGACCACGCGGAAGAAGTCGAAGACGGCGGCTTCAGGCACGCGGAACGTCGCGCCGTGATAGGGCGGCATCACCATCACCATGGCCGCCCCCGCCTGCTCGGCCTGCCGACTCCGCGCCGCACAAATGGCGGAGGAGAAATGGGTCGTCGTCACGATCACCGGCACGCGGCCGGCGACGTGGTCGAGCACGGCCTGCATGACGCTTTCGCGCTCGGCATCGGTCAGCACGAACTGCTCGGAGAAATTGGCGAGAATGCAAATTCCCTGCGAGCCCGCGTCGATCATGAAATCGATGCAGCGGCGCTGGCCCTCGAGGTCAAGGTTGCCGTTGGCATCGAAGATGGTCGGCGCGACGGGAAACACGCCGCGATAGGGTCGTTTGGAGGTCATGCTGGGAATTCCCTGGGAGATGCTCTTGGGCACGAGGCCCAGCGATCATTAGTTTGGATAGCGCCTGGACGCAATCGTGGCGCAGCGCCCTGCGAAAACGCCGCGCCTCCCTGTCCAATTCATGATCGATTTTTGGGCGGCCTGCGGCATAATTCCTGACAAAAGGGGAAACGCAACAATGACGACAAAGGCCGGGACGACGCGCGCAGCCGAGATTGGAACGAGCTTCGACGCCGTCGTGGTCGGCGCCGGCTTTGCCGGCATGTACATGCTGCACCGCTTGCGTGGGCTTGGCTTCACGGCGCGCGTGTTCGAGGCCGGCGGCGGCGTCGGCGGCACCTGGTACTGGAACCGGTATCCCGGCGCGCGCTGCGACGTCGAGAGCATGCAATACTCCTTTTCGTTCTCGGAAGAATTGGACCAGGAGTGGAACTGGTCTGAAAAATATTCGCCGCAGCCCGAGATCCTCGCCTACGCCAACCACATCGCCGATCGCTTCGACCTGCGCCGCGACATCGTGTTCGATACCCGCGTGGTCAGGGCGACGTTCGACGAGGCTGCAAAGCGCTGGCAGATCGAGACCGACCGCGGCGACAGGGTGTCGGCGCGCTTTTGCATCATGGCAGTCGGCTGCCTGTCGGCGCCGAACCGGCCGCGCTTCGAGGGCATCGGCGATTTCAAGGGACCGGTCTACCACACCGGCGAATGGCCGCATGAGGGCGTGGATTTCACCGGCCTGCGTGTCGGCGTGATCGGCACTGGATCCTCCGCGATCCAGTCGATCCCGATCATCGCCAAGCAAGCCTCGCAGCTCACCGTGTTCCAGCGCACCGCGACCTGGTCGGTGCCGGCCTGGAACGAGGCATTGACGCCGGACTATCTGAAGCAAGTGAAGGCCCACTATCCGGAGCTGCGGGCGAAAGCCCGCGCACGCCCGACCGGCTTTTATTTTCCCTACAACTTGACGCCGGCGCTGGAAGCGAGCGAGGCGGAACGCGAGAAGCAATACGAGGAAGCCTGGGCACGCGGCGGTCTGCCCTTCCTCGGCGCCTTCGGCGACCTCCTGTTCGAGAAGGACGCCAACGATACCATCGCCGATTTTGCGCGGAGGAAGATCCGCGGCATCGTGAAGGACCCGGCGACGGCCGAGCTGTTGTGTCCTGACAACGTGTTCGGCTGCAAGCGGCTGTGCGTCGATACCGGCTATTTCGAAACCTACAACCTGCCGCATGTGAAGCTGGTCGACGTCTCCAGGACGGGAATCGAGCGCTTCACGGCCGGCGGCATCGTGGTTGATGGCACGGAATATCCTGTCGACGCGATCGTCTCCGCCACCGGCTTTGCGGCGATGACGGGGTCGTTCGACAAGATCGCGATCACCGGCCGCAACGGACTGACGCTCGCCGAAAAATGGCGCGCCGGTCCCCGCACCTATCTCGGGCTCGCGTCCGCGGGCTTCCCGAACCTGTTCATGATCACCGGGCCCGGCAGCCCGTCGGTGCTCGCCAGCATGATCCAGGCGATCGAGCAGCACGTCGACTGGCTGGTGGATTGCCTCGGCCACATGCGCGACGTCGGCGCGAGCACGATAGAGGCGTGCGTGGAAGACGAGGACGCCTGGGTCGAGCATGTCAACGAGGTCTCAAAGGTCTCGCTGCGCTCGACCTGCAGCTCCTGGTATGTTGGCACCAACATCGCCGGCCGGCCGAGGGTGTTCATGCCCTATATCGGCGGCTTTCCGATCTATGTGCAGAAATGCAACGAGGTCATGAGCAGCGGCTTCGACGGCTTTGTGCTGGAAGGTGCGGCCAAAACCAACAAGCCGCCGGAGGTGCGCTTGACCGAGCGCTGGCGCGCGCCGCTCGACATGGAGGTGATCTCGCCCGCTGCCGTCGCCGCCAGGCGCGTGCCGGTTGTTTAAGAGGTAAACAAGAGCTTACCGTGCAATGAGTGGCTCGGCATTCGTGCCGAGTTCTGAGGGTGTTGCTGCAGAGCACGCATGGTGGGTGTTGAGGGCGGCGCGTTCGGAACCCGATGGAACTATGCAACACGCCAAAAAAAGCGCTAGAATCGCCATAATGCATCACCACAGATTGGGCGAATGCATCCCCACTAAAGTGCCCGAATGCATCATCATTCCGGTTCGCACGACCCCGTTCTCGTAGCGCTGTCGATTCTGATCGCGGCGCTTTCTTCGTATACAGCGCTGGATCTTGCGACCCGCATGCGGGCCACCTCAGGCCAGGCCAGTTTGGGCTGGCTTTGTGCTGCGGCGATCGCCATGGGCGGCGGCATCTGGTCCATGCATTTCGTGGCCATGCTGGCATTCAGCCTGCCCGGAATGGCGGTCTCGTACGATCCGCTGCTCACGCTGCTGTCGCTCGCCATTCCCATCGTCGTGGCCGCCATCGCCTTCCTGGTCGTCAGTCAACGCCCGAGCGCCCTGCTCGCTTCGGGGTTCGGAATGGGGCTTGCGATCTCCGGCATGCATTACACCGGCATGGCCGCCATGCGCATGCCCGCCTTCATTACCTACGATCCGCTCTGGGTCGCGCTATCCATCGCCGTTGCGATCGGTGCGTCAATCGTCGCGCTGTGGCTCGCCTTCCGCACCACCAATGTGCTCGAGCGGCTGTCCGCCGGCGTAGTCATGGGACTTGCGATCTCCGGGATGCATTACGCGGCGATGGAGGGCTCGTCCTTCATGCATACCGATGTCGGGACCGGCTACACAGGACACGGCACCGTCGGACAAGCGCCGCTTGCATTCCTGCTTGCGGGCACCACCATCATCATTCTCAGCATCGGACTCGCTGCAGCCATCTATGATCGCTCCACGGCGGAACGCGCCAGTCGCGAGGCCGAGGCGCTCAGGCGCAGCGAGGAGCGCTTCCGGCTTCTCGTGGAAGGCGTGGCCGACCACGCCATCTTCATGCTCGCCCCGGATGGACAGGTGGCGAACTGGAATCTCGGGGCTCAGCGCTTGATGGGGTATGGCGAGGAGATTGTGGGATCGCACTACGCGATCTTGTACCCGGAGGAGGACCGCAACTTGGGCCTGCCCGATGCCGCACTCACGGAGGCGAAGCGGGACGGCAAGTCGACGCATGAAGGCTGGCGCCTGCGCAAGGACAATAGCCGCCTCTGGGCCGAGACGACTATCCAGGCGGTGCGCAACGCGCGCGGCGAGACCATCGGCTTCGCCAAGATCGTGCGCGACGTGACGGAACGCCGCCGCGCCCAGGAGGCGCTCGAGCGCACGCGGGATGCGCTTGTGATGTCGCAGAAGATGGAGACCGTCGGTCAGCTCACCGGCGGCGTGGCTCACGACTTCAACAACCTGCTGGGAGCGATCCTCGGCAGCCTCGAAGTGGTCAAGAGACGCGTTCACACCGACGACCCCAGGATCCACCGGCTGCTCGACAATGCCATTCAGGGAGCGCAGCGCGGCGCCTCGCTCACACAGCGCATGCTGGCCTTCGCGCGCAAGCAGGATCTCAAGCCCGTGGTCGTGGACGTTCCGGCCCTGGTGCGCGGAATGGCCGCGCTGCTCAAGTTCGATCCCGGTATCCGGATCGAAACCCATTTCCCGCTCGAACTGCCGAGAGTGAGGGTCGATGCCAACCAGCTCGAGCTTGCGATCCTCAACCTCGCCGTGAATGCGCGCGATGCGATGGCAGGCGGCGGCGTCATCAGCATCGCCGCGCACGAGGAACCGGCGATGGATGGTCTGGGCGCTGGACAATACGTCGCGCTCTCGGTAAGCGACACCGGATGCGGCATGGACGAGGACACCTTGAGCCGCGCGCAGGATCCGTTCTTCACGACCAAGGGCGTCGGCAAGGGGACCGGCCTCGGGCTTTCGATGGTGAAGGGGCTTGCAGAGCAGTCGGGAGGCACGCTGGTGCTGAAGAGCCGTCCCGGCGAGGGTACCACGGCCGAAATCTGGCTACCGCGCGCCGAGGACCAGACGGTTCCCGCGCCCGTCGCGGTGCCGATGCATTCCGTGTCGCGGTCTAGCCGCCCCCTCTCCGTGCTGGTTGTCGACGACGATCTTCTGGTGCTCGACAATACGGCCGCGATGCTCGACGACCTCGGCCATGACGTCATCGAGGCGTGCTCCGGCGAGGAGGCGCTGCAGCTCCTGCGTCGAACGCCCAAGATCGATGTCGTGGTGACCGACTACGCCATGCCCGGAATGAACGGATTGAAGCTCGCCGAGGCGATCGCGGTCGAGCGCCCGGACACGCCTGTGGTGCTGAGCACCGGGTATGCCGAGCTTCCAGGCTCCATGCGTCCTCACCTGCCCCGCATCTCGAAACCGTTCGACCAAGCCGCTCTTGCCGCCGTGATAGCCGAGGCGATGCGCGAGACCGCACAGACCGGCTCTGTCCTGACGTTCCTGCCCAGAAGCGCCTGAAGCGAGCGCGTGACAAGAGCGGCCGAGACGACGCTGGCCTATTTGGTGGAAGCGCCGCTGCAGTAATCGCGCCAGAACTTGCGGTACCCTTGTTCCACGCGACGCGTGTAGATGTCGCAATTTCCGGCTTCGGAGTTGGCGACCTGCGCCGGCAACCGCGCGCGCAACGCCGCGAGCTCCGAGGGATTGGAAGCGTGTTTGAGCGCGATCGCGAGATAGCCATCATCATCCCCGGCAACCCAGTCGTCGAGTCCGACTGCCTTCACGATCGCCCCACCCGCGCGCGCTGCCGGGCCATCGCCGAGCTTGGTGACCACGGGCACGCCCATCTGCAGCGGCTCCCAGGTCGAGATGCCGCCATTTTGCGGGAACGGGTCGAGCGCGATGTCGATGTCGGCAAACATCTGAAGATGCTCGAGGCGCGTGGTCTTGCCGATACAGCGGATGCGATCCGCAGGAATGCCGTGGGCGACAAAGCGCGCGGTCAATCCGTCGCGCAGGAGTGGATCGCTCATCGAGCCGTTCTTGACCACCATCATCGCGCCCGGCACAGCCGCCATCAACTTCGACCAGAGCTTCAAGGCGGGCTCTGAAATCTTGTCGGTCCGGTTGAACATGCCGAAGGTGACATGACCGTTGCGGAGCATGGGCAGCGGCGATGGCGCAATCTCCGGAGGCCGCTCGATGGTGATGAGCGAGGGCAGATCGTAGATTGTTTCCGCAAAGAGGTGCCGGACCGCGGGCGGAATCGTGACGGCATCGGCGAAGAGATAATCGATCGTGGGCAGGCCCGTGCCGGTCACGCTGCCGACGGCCGTGACCTGGATCGGCGCCGGCTTGCGCGCGAATACGCCGAGCCGATGGCCGGCCGAATGTCCGGACAGATCGACGAGGATATCGACCTTGTCGGCCTGGATCCGCTCCGCCAGCTTCTCGTCGGGGAGCTGCCAGGCGTCGACCCAGCGCTCGACCATCGCGCGCAAGCAATCCGTCGTGTCGTCCTTGAGCGGCGAGCAGGAATAGGCGATGACCTCGAATTGCATGTGATCGTGGTGGCGCAGGATGGGCATGAAGCCGAGCGCAGCGGAATGATCGCGGAAGTCGGAGGACACGTAGCCGACGACAATGCGCCGCTCGGGATCGAGGTTGCGCTCGCCGAGCGACTGCCGCGGCAAGCGCGAGCCGATCGCATCCCACCAGTATTTCCGCGCGGCCTGAAGCTCGGCAAAATCGGTGCCGGGCAGGAAATCCAGCGCAAAGATCTTCTTGGTGATCGCATCCTCATAGTCCGGCCTGATCGCGAGCGCGCGGTCGTAATGCTCGATCGCGGTTACGATGTCGCCCTGCAGCGCAAAGCAGGCGCCGAGCAGGCCCCAGGCGACCTCCGAGTTCGGGTTTTGCGCCAGCACCTTGTTGCTGGCGCAGATCGCCTGAACCGTGTTGCCATCTAGGAGACAGGCCGTGGCCTTGCCGCACAAGGCGGGTTCCAGGAGCGGCTGCAGCGCGAGCGCCGCGTCAAACTCGGCCTCCGCTTTCTTGGGCTGCCCCAATTGCTGATAAAGCCGCCCACGCTGTGCGATCACGGCGGCCGCATCCGGCTTGAGGGCCAGCGCCGTATTCAGCGATGCGAGCGCCACGTCGAAGTTTCGCAAATTCATGCTCACGAGGCCCTTGCCGAGCAGGGCCGGCAAAAGCCGCGGCTGCAGCGAGAGCGCCCGATCGAAGCTCTGCGCGGCCTCCTCATTCCGGCTGGAGAGCAAGAGCGCCATGCCGCAGTTGCAATAGGCGTCACCATAATCGGGCTTGAGCGCGATGGCGCGGTCATGGGCGGTGATCGCCTCATCGAACCGCCGAAGATGCATCAAGGCGTTGCCGAGATTGGTGAGCGCGGTCGGGAAGTTCGGCTTGAGCGCGACCGCGCGCTGGTGGCGTGCCAGAGCCTCCTCATAGCGGCCCAGCCGGAACAGCGACAGACCGAGGTTGGATTGGGCTTCGGCCGAGCGCGGATCGAGGTCGACTGCGCGCGTGAGGACCGCCGCCGCCTCGTCGAATCGCTCGCAATCGTTCTCGGACACGCCGAGCAGATGCAGGGCGTCAAAATGGTTGGGCAGGTCCTTGAGGATCTGCCGGCATAGCGTCTGGGCCTCCAGGTGCCGGCCTTCGCGATAAGCCTTGATCGCCGCCGGCAACAGGACTTCCGCCTGCTTCCTGGCTTGCTTTTGCAGCCTTGCGTTTTGAAAGGCACGCGAACCAACACTGCTTTGCAATTGCAATTCCCCGCAGAAACTCTCCATCCTTCCCGATGGCTGCTAGGATTCTCGTTGATTCGCTATGAGTTGGCGAATGTGTTCTTGGCAATTTGGCGGCCGGTTAAGTGTTGTTAACCATCCGCGTTCTAGCGTTGATTCGCTGACCTCACCGACCGGCCTTCAGGTACACCGTGGCGCGCATTGCTCATTCTACCGACAAAACATTGGACGACCGGACCAGGCTGGAGTCCGCGGACAGCGCCGCGCTGCGGCTCGCCTGCGGTAGCGCCAATTCAATCGCCTTCGTGTCCGGCAATTTCAACGTCGTGCACCCCGGCCATCTCCGCCTGTTGAAGTTCGCGGCCGAGCAGGCCGACATCCTGGTGGTCGGAGTCAATGCGGACTCCTCCCCCGGCGTCACTGTTCCGCAGCAGGTGCGGGTCGACAATGTGTGCTCGATCAGCATGGTCGATTACGCGGTCTCGTTGAATGTTCCGGCGGAAACCTTCATCGCGTCGCTGCAGCCGAACGTGGTGGTAAAGGGCAAGGAGTTCGAGCACCGCCAAAATCCCGAGCAGCGCGCGGTCGACGCCTATGGCGGACGGCTGGTGTTCAGTTCCGGCGAGCTGCGCTTCGCCTCGCTGTCGCTGGTTGAGCGGGATTATACCGATGCCGATATCTCGTCGGTTACCAAGCCGCTCGATTTTCCAAGCCGGCACGGCTTTGAGCTCTCGCAGCTCAAATCGACGCTGGCCAAGATGGCGGGCATGCGGGTGCTTGTCATCGGCGACCTCATCATCGACGAATATGTCACCTGCGACGCGATCGGAATGTCGCAGGAAGACCCGACTATTGTGGTCACGCCGATCGTGACCAAGACGTTTGTCGGCGGCGCCGGCGGTGTCGCGGCGCATGCGCGGGGCCTGGGCGGTGATGTCCGGTATTGTACGGTGGTCGGCGAGGATGAATTCGCGAGCTTTGCGCTCGAGAATCTGGAAGAACAGGGAATCCGCTGCGATTGCTTCGCAGATTCCACGCGGCCGACGACCCGGAAGCAGCGCTACCGCGCGCTGAACAAGACCTTGCTGCGCGTCAACCATCTCCGCCATCATGCCCCGAGCCCCGATATCCAGGGCAGGATGCTGAAGGCGGTCGAAGCGGCCCTGCCCGATTGCGACCTGCTCTTATTCTCCTGCTTCAACTATGGCTGCCTGCCCCAGGATCTGGTCGATGCCATCACGGCGAAAGCGCGCGCCAAGGACGTGATGCTGGCCGCCGACAGCCAGGCCTCCTCCCAGCTCGGTGATGTCTCTCGCTTCCGCGGCATGTCGCTGATCACGCCGACCGAGCGCGAGGCCCGTCTGGCGCTGAACGATTTCGAGACCGGATTGGCCGACGTCGGCGAACGTTTGATCCACAAGGCGTATGCCGACAACCTCGTGATCACGCTCGGCGCCGAGGGCTTGCTGGTCAACACGCTTCACGACGGCACGCTGGTGACCGATCGCCTGCCCGCCCTGAATCCGTCGCCCAAAGACGTCGCCGGGGCCGGCGACAGCTTCTTCATGAGCTCGGCGATGGCGCTCCGGGTCGGCGCCGACATCTGGCAGAGTTCCTATCTTGGCGCGCTTGCAGCCGCGCTGCAGGTCTCGCGTGTCGGCAACAGCCCGATGACCGCAGCCGAGCTGGTGGCGGAAATTGACGGCTCGAGCTACGAGCACGACTAGAGGAGAACGACGATGCGCGCGCTTCTTCTCGCTGCAGGACAGGGGCTTCGCCTGCTCCCGATCACGGCGACCACGGCAAAGTGCATGGTCGAGATCAACGGCCGGCCGCTGCTCGACTACTGGCTGGAGCTCTTGCTCAACGGCGGCATCGAGCGCGTCCTCGTCAACACCCACTGGCTCGAGGACCAGGTGATCGATTTTGTGAAGGCCTCGCGCTGGGCAGCGCATGTCGATCTCGTGCACGAGGAGGAGCTGCTCGGCACCGGCGGCACCGTGCTTGCCAACCGCCACTGGTTCCAAGGGCAATCCTTCATAGTGGCCCACGCCGACAACCTCACTGATTTCGACGTCTGCGGCTTTGTCGACGCGCACCGCCGCCGGCCCGCCGGTCACGCCGTCACCATGCTCGGCTTCCGTACCGACACGCCCCGCTCCTGCGGCATCCTGGAACTCAATCATCGCGGCACAGTCGTCGCCTTTCACGAGAAGGTCGAAAATCCGCCCGGCAACCTCGCCAACGGCGCGGTCTATATTTTCGAGCCGGAGGTCATCGATGCCATCGCGTCCTTCGGGCGGCCAATCGTCGACCTCTCGACCGAGATCATCCCGCGCTATATCGGCCGCATCCTTTGCGTCGAGACGCGCGGCTACTATCGCGACATCGGCACGCCCGAAAGCCTCAGGCGGGCCATCGCCGACACCGCCCCGCGGCGCATTAGCCGTACCGGCGTCGCCTAGGGGAACCCTGATGAAGATCTTTCTCACCGGCGCCTGCGGCTACAAGGGTAGCGTCCTCGTCCCGAAGCTGTTGAAGGCGGGACATCAGGTGGTCGCTTTCGATATCATGTGGTTCGGCAATTTTCTTGAGCCGCATCCGGACCTCACCGTCGTCAAGGGCGACATCCGCGATCCCGACGCTTACGATCTCTCCGGGTGTGATGCCATCATCCATCTCTCGAGCGTGGCGAACGATCCCTGCGGCGATCTCGACCCGAAGCTCACCTGGGAAATCTCCTGCCTCGCCACCATGCAGCTCGCCGATCGCGCCAGGCGCGCCGGCGTCAAGCGCTTCATCTATGCTTCCTCCGGCAGCGTCTACGGCATCAAGGACGAGGAGCAGGTCACCGAAGATCTCGAGCTGTTGCCGATCTCCGAATACAACAAGACCAAGATGTGCGGCGAGCGCATCGTGCTGTCCTACAAGGACGACATGGTGGTGCAGATCGTGCGTCCCGCGACCGTCTGCGGATTCTCTCCGCGGCAGCGCCTCGACGTCTCCGTCAACATGCTGACCATGCAGGCGCTGACCAACGGCCGCATCACCGTGTTCGGCGGCAACCAGACCCGGCCCAACATCCACATCGATGATATCACGGACCTCTACCTCTTCCTGCTCGATCATCCCGAGCATCTGGGAATCTACAACGCGGGCTTCGAGAACATCTCGATCCTCGATATCGCCAGCATGGTCGTGAAGCACGTCAACGCCGACATCGTCGTGACGCCCTCGAACGATCCGCGCAGCTACCGCGTCAATTCGGACCGCCTGCTCGCCACCGGTTTTCGCCCGAAGAAGACGGTGGAGGATGCGATCACGGAGATGATCGGCATGTACTCGCAAGGGCGGCTCAAGAACGAGGACCGCTGGTACAATCTGAAATGGATGGAGCGGGAGGTGGTGAAATGACCGCAGCAGTCGCCTTTCCGCAACCGTCGGCCCTGTTCAACGACTATTCGGAACGGCTCAGCGCCGCGCTCAGGGAATTCGACTGGACGCCAGTCGAACGGCTGGCCCATGATCTCCTCGATTGCTGGCGCACCGGGCGGCAGGTGTTTCTGGTCGGCAACGGCGGCAGTGGCGGCAACGCCAACCATCTTGCCAACGATTTCCTTTATCCGCTGTCGAAGACGCCGGGCTCCGGGCTCAAGGTGCATTCGCTGTCGTCCAATCCCGCCATCATTACCTGCCTCGCCAATGATGAAGGCTATGAGCGCATCTTCTCGATGCAGCTTGCGGTGCTGGCGCGCGAGGACGATGTGCTGATCGTGATGTCGGGATCGGGCAATTCGCCGAACATTCTTGCAGCCCTCGAAGAAGCCAAAGCGATCGGCATGACGAGCTACGCCCTGCTCGGCTTCTCCGGCGGCAAGGCCAAGGCGCTCGCCGACGTCCCGATTCATTTCCGCGTCGACGACATGCAGATCGCCGAAGACGCGCAGATGATCGTCGGCCACATGCTGCTGCAGTGGCTCTACGGCCAGCGCGACGACGTCAATGCGCTCAAAATCCAGGCGGCAGAGCTGCGGCGAACATGGCGGCGAATGAAAAATACCTGATCCTCGGCTCGAACTCGTTTTCGGGCGCGACGCTGGCCGATCATCTCGCGGCCGAAGGGCATGACGTGCTGGCAGCGAGCCGCTCCGAGGAGGCGCATCCGGCGTTCCTGCCCTACAAATGGCAGGCGCGGCCGGGATGCGTGCGCTTTACGCGGATCGACCACAACCACGATCTGTGCGCGCTGAAAGCGCTGCTTGCCGCTGAGCATCCGACGCATGTGGTGAATTTCGCCGCGCAAAGCATGGTCGGCGAAAGCTGGCAGCATCCCGATCACTGGATGATGACCAATGTCGTTTCGACCGTGCGGCTACACGAGCTCTTGCGCAACTATGACGGCCTGGTTCGCTATGTCCATGTGACGACGCCCGAGGTTTACGGCTCGACCGATGGCTGGGTGACGGAAAGCGCCCCGTTTAATCCGTCAACGCCCTATGCAGTGTCGCGCGCGGCCGCCGACATGAGCCTGCGCACTTATTTTGCGAACTACAAGTTTCCGGTCGTCTTCACCCGCGCGGCCAATGTCTATGGGCCGGGCCAGCAGCTCTACCGCATCGTACCGCGCACCATCGTGGCCGCAATGGGCGGCGAGAGGCTTCGGCTCGATGGCGGCGGCAAGTCGGTCCGGGTGTTCATCCATATGAGCGATGTCGCCGACGCAACTGTGAGGATCGCACGCAGCGGCAAGCTCGGCGAGGCCTATCACATCTCCGGCTACGAGCTGGTCTCGATCCGCGCGCTGGTGGAGACCATCCTGAAGCAGCTCGGAAAATCCTTCGACGATTGCGTGGAGATCGCGCCTGAGCGGCCGGGCAAGGACACCGCCTACATGCTCGATACGACCAAGCTTCGGAACGAGCTCGGCTGGCGCGACACCATTTCGCTCGAACGCGGCATCGAGGACGTCATTCGCTGGGCCGAGCGTTTCAAAGGCGAGCTGGCAAAGCTGCCGGCGAAATACGTTCACAAGCCCTAAGGGAGAACCGCGATGGGGAGAGGACGATGAACCTGGTAGTCCGCAAGCCCGCCGGCGGCATCGACGCGCCCGCCTTGACGCGTCGCGCCGCGGAACTGCGCGGCAAGATCATCGAGATGTCGCACGCGGCACAGGCCGCGCACCTCGCCTCCTCGCTTTCCTGCGCCGATATCGTGACTGTGGCTTATTGGCATGTCCTCAACATCGATCCGGCGCGGCCGAAGGATCCCTTGCGGGATCGTTTCATCCTCTCCAAGGGGCATGCCGCGGCGGCGCTTTATGCGGCGCTGGCGATGAAAGGCTTTTTCCCGCTCCAAGAGCTCGACACCTATTGCAAGGACGGCGGCCGTCTGGCCGAGCATCCGCCTGCCAATCTCCTGCCGGGCGTCGAGGCCGCGACCGGCTCGCTTGGCCACGGCCTGCCGCTTGGCTGCGGCATGGCGCTGTCGGGGCGTATCAAGGGAGAGGCATTCCGGGTCTTTGCGCTGCTTTCCGACGGTGAGAACAATGAGGGTTCGGTCTGGGAAGCCGCAATGTTCGCCGCCGCCCAGAAACTCGAGAACGTCTGCGTCGTCGTCGACTACAACAAATGGCAGGCGACCGCCCGCTCCAACGAGACCTTGATGCTGGCGCCGCTCGCCGACAAATGGACGGCGTTCGGCTGGGATGCGCGCGAGATCGATGGCCACGATGTTGGTGCGGTTGCGGAAGCGATGCAGCACGTGCCCAACGGCTCGGGCAAGCCCGTGGCGCTGATTGCCCATACTGTCAAGGGCAAGGGCGTGTCGTTCATGGAAGACGACAACAACTGGCACTATCGCGCGCCGTCATCCGAGGAAGTCGCCAAAGCGCGCAAGGAGCTTGGGCTCGCATGAGAAACGCTTTTGCGGACGAACTGACCCGGCTCGGCGACGAAGACGCGCGCGTGGTGATGTTGTCTGGCGATATCGGCAATCGCCTGTTCGACAAGTTCAAGGCCAAGCATGCGCAGCGCTTCTTCAACTGCGGCGTCGCCGAAGCCAACATGATGGGTGTCGCCGCCGGCATGGCCATGAACGGCCTGCGTCCGGTCGCCTACACCATCACGCCCTTCATCACGACGCGCTGCCTGGAGCAGATCCGCACCGACGTCTGCTATCACGAGGCGCCGGTGACGATCGTCGCGGTCGGCGCGGGACTTGCCTATTCCGGCCTTGGGCCGACCCATCATGCCTGCGAAGATATCGCCTTCCTGCGCTCGCTTCCGAACATGGTGGTGGTCTGCCCCGGCGATGCCTTCGAAGTGCGCGCAGCGCTGCGGGCGTCCCAGCAGCAGGACAGGCCCGTCTACATCCGGCTCGGCAAGAAGGGCGAGCCGGTGGTGCATTCAGGGCCGCTTGCGGAATTTGCGTTCGGCAAGGCCATCACGATGGCGCGTGGCAGCGATGCCTGCCTGCTCTCGACCGGCAACATGCTGCCCGAAGCGATCGAAGCCGCGCATGCACTGGAAAAGCAGGGAATCTCCGCGGAAGTGGTCAGCTTCCACACCGTGAAGCCGCTGGATGAGACGTGCCTTTCCGATGTCTTTGTGCGCTTCCCGCTGGTCGCGACCATCGAGGAGCATTCGCGGATCGGCGGCTTTGGCGCAGCGGTTGCGGAATGGCTGATCGATCACAGCGTCACGCCGCGGCAATTCATCCGCTTCGGCACGCCAGATGCCTTCTTCAAGAAGTCCGGCGAGCAGGAGTATGCCCGCGAGGTGCTCGGCCTTTCCGGTCACCAGATCGCGGCGAAAATCGCGGACGCGTTGCGGCAGGGCTAACCACATGAAAACCACCGCCGCCCTCCTCGTTCAGACCGGCGCACCGCTCGTCGTGGCTGAGATCGACATCCCCGCCCTGAAGCCGGGCCAGGTGCTGGTCGAGATCGCTTATTCCGGCGCCTGCGGCACACAGGTGATGGAATGGCGCGGCGACAAGGGTGAAGACAAATGGGTGCCGCACTGCCTCGGCCACGAGGGCACCGGCACGGTGCTGGAGACCGGCCGCGCGGTCACCAAGGTGAAGGCGGGCGACAAGGTTGTGCTGTCATGGATCAGGGGCTCTGGCGTCGAGGCCGGCGGCGCCGTCTATGCCTGGGCCGACAAGAAGGTCAACGCCGGCGGCGTCACCACCTTTCAGCGCCACGCCGTGGTCAGCGAAAACCGGCTGACGTTGCTTCCTGCGGAATTACCTATGGATATCGCCGTGCTGCTCGGCTGCGCGGCGCCGACCGGCATGGGCGCGGTCTACAATGTGTTGAAGGCGCAGCCGGGCGACGCGGTTGCGGTGTTCGGCACTGGTGGCGTCGGGCTCCACGCCATCATGGCGGCGGCTCTGGTCGGCGCGATGCCCGTCATCGCCGTTGACCCTAATCCAACGCGGCGAGCGCTTGCGCCGCTTTACGGCGCATCGCACGTCATCGACCCCACGGGCATCGACGTGCTCGCCGAGATCAAGAAGATCGTCCCGCAAGGCGTGGATATTGCTGTGGAATCGTCCGGCGTGCCGGCCGCGATGGAACAGGCCGTCAACGCCACGCGCCAGCAGGGTGGCCGCGCGGTCGTGATCGGCAATGCCCGCCACGGTGCGACGCTCTCGATCAACCCTTCCGTCTTTAATCAGGGCAAGAGCCTGATGGGCACATGGGGCGGTGACAGCGTGCCCGATCGCGACTATGGCCGGTTCGCGCGCCTGCTCGGCGCGGGCCGCTTTCCCGTCCGCAAGCTGCTGTCCAAGGCCTATGCGCTCGAACAGGCCGAGCAGGCCTTGCAGGATCTCGCGTCCGGCACAATCGGCCGCCCCCTGATCGACATGTCGCTGCGAGCGTAGTCATGCGCATCGGAATCGATTTCGACAACACGATCGTTTGCTACGATGGCGTCTTTCATGCAGCGGCTCTGGAGCGCGGACTGATCCCCGCCCATCTGTCGCGCGACAAGAACAGCGTGCGCGATTATCTCAACGGCGCCGGCCGCGCCGACGCGTTTACGGAGCTGCAGGGCTACGTCTATGGCGCCCGCATGGAGCTGGCGTCGCCCTATCCCGGCTTTGCCGATTTCGTCGCGACCGCGGGGAAAGCCGGCCACGAGCTGTTCATCGTCAGCCACAAAACGCGCACCCCGATCCGCGGGCCGCAGCATGATCTGCACGCCGCGGCGCGAGGCTTTTTGGCAGCGCGCGGGCTGGTCGGCTTGGGCAGCGACCAAATCGATCCGGGCAACTTGTTCTTCGCATTGACCAAGGAAGACAAGGTCGCTCGCGCGGCTCTCCTTCGCTGCGACGTGTTCATCGACGATCTCCCGGAAATCTTTGCGCTGCCGGGTTTTCCGGCGGGAATGCGCTGTATCCTGTTCGATCCCGAGGGGCAGTTCGCGGCTGCCGCCCGTGGGGGAAAGCTCCACCTCTGTTCGTCGTGGACCGAGATTTCCGCGGAGCTCTGCCATGCGCACGTCTGACGCACTGGCCGACGACGGTTTGCTCGCACTGGCCACGGCGCTGACCGCTCGCGCCGGCTTCGGCCGCGCGCGATCGCTGACGCGACTTGTGGGCGGCAGGAACAACCAGGTCTTCCGCATCGATGCCACGGCGGGCGCGCCGCTCGTCATGAAGCGCTATTTCAGCGACCCGCGCGATATGCGTGACCGGCTCGCTGCGGAATGGGACTTCCTTGAACGCGCCTGGAACGACGGCGTCCGGACCGTTCCGCAGCCTCTGGCAAAGGACGACAGCGCCCAAGCCGCCCTCTACAGCTTCGTCGTGGGCCGAAGGTTGGAGGCCGGTAAGCTTGAGCCGGCCCACATCGATGCAGCCGCTGATTTCATTCTCGCCATCAATGCCACGCGGCGTGTGGGCCTTGGGCCCGCTTCGGACGCCTGCTTTTCGATCTCCGATCATCTGCAGCTCGTCGAGCGTCGGCTGTTGCGTCTGGCAGCGCTCGATCGCGAGGCGCCACAGCTTGCCGATGCCGAGCGTTTCGTCTTCGCGATATTGCGCCCAAGGTGGGACATGGTGCGCGAGCAGGTAACGCGTGAGGCCCATGCGCTCGGCCTCGATCCGCATCGTGCGCTGGCCGAATCCGAATGCTGCCTGTCGCCCTCCGATTTCGGCTTTCACAATGCGCTCGCGGGCAATGATGGGCGGCTCGTCTTTCTCGACTTCGAATATGCCGGACGCGACGATCCGGCCAAGCTTGTCGTGGATTTCTTCTGCCAGCCACAAGTGCCGGTTCCGAGCGGCTATCGCGCCCAGTTCCTGACGCGCCTGGCGCTGGACGACGTCACGCAAGCGCGATGCAGGATCCTCCTCGACGTCTGCCGCGTCAAATGGGTCTGCATCCTGCTCAATGATTTCCTTCCCGTCGGCGCGGCGCGCCGTGCTTTTGCGGCGACGAGTGACCGCAAGGCGCGTTGCGCTGTGCAGCTTGAGAAGGCAAAAGCGATGCTCTCGGAGATTCGCCTTTAAGGACGCAGGAATGGCCTATCGCGACTTCATCAGCCTGATTCATACATCGACCAAGCGCGACTATCTCGCGCGCGTCACCCAGCGTGACAAGGCCGAGGTCGCCGAACTCGCGGTCAAATACGACTACGATTATTGGGACGGCAGCCGCGAGACCGGCTACGGCGGTTACAAATATGACGGCCGCTGGCGCAAGGTCGCCGACGCGATGGTTGCTGCCTACGGCCTCAAGCCCGGGATGCGCGTGCTCGACGTCGGATCGGGCAAGGGTTTCTTGCTGCACGATTTCACGGAAAGCGTACCGGGGATCGAGGTCGCCGGCATCGACATCTCGGCTTACGGGATCGCGCACACCGTCGAGGGCGTGAGGCCATTCTGTCAGGTCGGCTCGGCGGTCAGGCTGCCCTATCCCGACCAGCATTTCGACCTCGTGATTTCCATCAATACGCTGCACAATCTCTACAACTACGAGCTCCATTCGGCGCTCCGCGAGATCGAGCGCGTCGGACGCGGCGCCAAATACGTCTGCGTCGAGGCCTATCGCAACGAGCGCGAGAAGGTGAACCTGATGTACTGGCAGCTCACCTGCCGCATCTTCCATACGCCGGCCGAATGGGACTACGAGTTCAAACAGACGGGTTATAGCGGCGATCACGAGTTCATTTTCTTCGTCTAGCGACTGGAGAGCGGATGCCGAATGCATGGTGCAGGCTCTGTGGCGAGGTGCTGAACGGCAGCGCTCTGTCGCTCCAGCAAGTACCCGTCTGCAATCGCTTCACCTTGAGGCCGGACGCTGTCGCGCGGCACGATCTTGTCTTGCATCAGTGCCGGCGGTGCCAGCTCATCCAGCTCGGCGTGCCCTTGCCGGTCGAAGCCGTGCGGCCGAGGTTGCCATGGATCAAGTACCGCGAGCCGGACGCGCATCTGGATGGCGTGGTGGATCTTCTGCTCGATGAGCCTGACTCAAAAGCGGCGACGTCGTTCGGCGTCGGCCCGTTCGATCAGCCCCTGCTCGACCGGCTCCAAAGGCGGGGTTTACGTGCGGCGGCACTTGATATCCGTCCCACGCAATCAGGGCAGGACGGCTATCCCTATCTCGAGACCTGGCAGCTTGGATTGAATGCCGAACACCTGACAGGCATCGCCAAGCTCTACGGCACCGCCGACATCATCTCCTGCCGTTATCTCCTCGAACATTGCCATGATCCGCTCGGCGCCTTGGGCGGGCTCAAGCAACTCCTTGCCGACAACGGCGTCGTGGTTATCGAAGTGCCCGACAGCGCCAAATTTCTCGCAGCCTGCGACTATTCCTTCCTGTGGGAGGAGCATGTCAGCTACTTCGTCGAGTCGACACTCCGGCATCTCTCAACAAAGGCCGGCTATGAGGTGGCCAACCTTCGTCGGGCACAAGGCGAATTGGAGGATGCGCTGATTGCCGTCCTGCGGCCGGCGCGAGACGAGCGCAGTGTTGATGTCGCGCCGACCAGCACTCCGACGCCGGAGCTGTTTCCTGACTATATCGCCAACTTCGCCCCGAAACGGGATTTGGTTCGCTCTTGGGCGGCCGAGGCGGCCGGACCATCCGGAGATGGCCTTGCGGTGTTCGGCATCGGGCACCAGGCCGTGATGTTTGCCAACGCCATGGGCGTGTCCGAGCGCATCGCTATGGCGGTCGACGATGATCCCGACAAGCGCAGCTATTTCCCGCCCGGCTTCAAGGTCCCCGTCGTGCCATCGGACGCGCTGCTCCAGGACACAAAAGTGCGAGCCTGCCTGTTTGCGGTTGCGCCGCGGATCGAGCAAAAGATCAGGGATCGGCTTGCCCCGCTCGCACGGCGTGGCGTCGAATTCCGCTCGATCTTTGCTGGAGTGCCAGGATCGGTATTGCCGGGGCCTTCGCCATGACCTTAATCCAGAAATCGCCGGAGGTGTTTGTCGCGGAAGGCCCGATCGCGACGATCGGACCTCAAGACATCGCGCTGCTGCGGCACGCCGCGCGGCAAGCGCCGAAGCGGCGCGCGCGCATCAATGCGCATCCCGCCCACGACGATCCGCTGCACGAAATGATCATCGCCATCGAGCCTGCCTCCTACATCCAGCCACACCGGCATCCCGGGAAGAGCGAGGCGTTCCACATCATCGAGGGCGAAGTTGACATCGTCATCTTCCGCAATGATGGCGCGATCGAGCAAATCATCTCGCTCGGCGAGAAAGGCGGGACCAAGCCGTTCTATTACCGGATGTCGGAGGCGCGATTTCATACGCTGGTCATCCGCTCCGATCTGCTGATCGTGCACGAGATCACCAACGGCCCGTTTCGCCCCGACGGCACGATGTACGCGGCGTTCGCGCCGGGCGATGATGATCCGGCAGCCTCGGTAGCCTTCCAAGCTGATCTAGTCGAACGGATCGCGGCATTTCGGGAGAAACGCCCGTGAGCGCCCCGCACGCTGTTGTGGTTGGAGGGACGCGCGGCCTCGGCCTCGTCGTAGTCGAGCGTTTTCTGGCGCGCGGATATGGCGTGACGGTGATCTCCCGCTCGCCCTCGTCAAGGCATGCCGGCGATACAAACGTCCGCCATCTCGCGGCAGACCTTGAACACGCCGAAAGCTACGACGGCATCTGGTCCAGGGCGCGCGACGGTTTTGGGCCGATCAGCTACCTCGTGCTGTGCCAGCGTTTTCGCGGCATTGGCGATCTCTGGGACGGCGAACTGCGTGTCGGCCTCACCGCTTCGAAGCGTTTGATCGAGGGCTTTGCCAATCATTTCGCGGAATCCGGCGACCGCGCTATCGGCGTGGTGAGCTCCGTCTATGCGCAATATGTCGGAAGCTCGCAGCCGGTCGGCTATCATGTCGTCAAGGCCGGGTTGAACGAGATGGTTCGCTATTACGCGGCCACACTCGGGCGGCGCGGCATCCGTGTCAACGCCATCATGCCGCTGACCTATCTGAAAGAGGAGTCGCGGCAGTTCTACGAAGGCAATGCCGGCCTGATGGACCTCTATCGGAAGCTCGTTCCCCTGCAGCGCATGGGGACAGCAGAGGATTCGGTCAACGCCCTGAGCTTCCTCTGCAGCGAGCAGGCTTCCTTCATCAACGGCCAGTCGCTCCTTATCGACGGCGGGGTGTCCGTGATCTGGCCCGAGGAGGTGGCAAAGAGTTTTGCCGGGATCAAGAGCTGAGGATTGCGATGGCCGACGAGAATGCGAGCAACACATGCGACACGTGACGCACAAATCGGCCTGCCGCCTATGCGGATCGCGTGCGCTCGAGCTGGTGCTGCCGATCCGGCCGTCGCCGATCGGTGACGCTTTCGTCACGGCCGATCGCTTGCAGGAGAAGCAGGAGCTGTTCCCGCTCGATTGCTATCTCTGCGGCGACTGTGGCCATCTGCAAAATCTCGACGTCGTCGACCCCGAGATCCTGTTCCGCGACTATACCTACCGGACATCGGTTTCGCTTGGGCTGGTCGAGCACTTCAAGAATTACGCACGCTCGGTCGTGTCAGGCCTCGCGATCCCCAAAGGCAGCCTTGTCGTGGAGATCGGCAGCAATGATGGCTCGCTCCTGAAGGCCTTTCAGGCCGAGGGCATGCGGGTGCAGGGGATCGATCCGGCGCGCGACATTGCAAAGGCGGCAACCGATCAGGGCGTCTCGACGCGACCGGACTTCTTCACCAGCGCGATTGCGGCGCAAATCGTGGCCGACAGCGGCCACGCGAGGCTTTTCTGCGCCAATAACGTCTTCGCCCATATCGACAATCTTTCCGATGTCGCAAGCGGCATTCGCTCCCTGCTCGCGCCGGACGGCGTGTTCGTGTTCGAGGTCTCCTACATCGTCGACATGATCGACAACATGGTGTTCGATACCATCTATCACGAGCATGTCTCGCACCACGCCCTGTTGCCGCTGGAAGCCTTCCTCAATCGCCATGGCCTGACGCTGTTCGATGTGATGCGCACGGGCACCAAGGGTGGCTCGATCCGGGGCTTTGCGCAGCTCCTGTCGACCGGAAAACGTATGCGCTCGCCGCAGCTATCGGCGCTGATGGAGGAGGAAGCGCGGCGCCGCATCACGGGGCCTGAAATCTATCGCGGTTGGTTCGGCGCCATCGAGCATCGCAAGGATGCGGTGCTCGCCTATCTCGACGCTGCTCGCGGCGCCGGCAAAACCGTAGCCGGCTATGGCGCATCGACGACGACGACAACCCTGCTCTACCATTTCGAGCTGGCCTCGCGCCTCGCCTTCATCGCCGATGACAACCCGCTCAAACAAGGCCGCTTCAGCCCGGCTGCCCATATTCCGGTGCTGCCGTCCGGCGAGCTCACGGTCCGAAAGCCGGACATTGTGGTGATCCTCGCCTGGATCTACGCCGAGCCGATCATCGCCCGCAATGCCGCCTTTATCGATGGCGGCGGGACGTTCGTCGTGCCGTTGCCGGTGCCCAAGGCGATCGACCGCAACGGTCCGTCGCCACTTGGCGGCTTGTGACCCGCTTCACTGCGCGATCCAGCCTTGTGCGGGCAATATCCGCTTGAATGCCCAAAGGTTTGTACCCGATACTGCTTTGCCATCGATCAGGGGATGGCCGTTGGGCCGCCTCGCCGACGCGATTTGGAATTGGAAAGAAAAGGACAGTCCGCTTGTTTAGTTGAAGGAGGTTATTTTGAAGCGCTTTACCCCTCTGACGCTGCTCTTGTTCATTATCATCGTGCCGGCTTTTGCCGAGAAGCTTGTCGATCCCACCAAGGTTGCGCCGGAGTATCGCGAAGCCGCCGAGAAGCGCCGCGCCGAGCAGCTTAGGGAGCTTGAATGCTCCCACAAAGCCGACGCTCAGAAGGTCATGCCGCGCGATCGCACCGCCTTCCTGCTGCAATGCATCGAGGCCGACGCCGACACGAAGTAGCCGGCCGCAACGGCTCGCGCGAACACACGATAGCAAGCGCTGCTGCGCTGCACGGTCGCGCGAAACGGTTGATAACGCGTAACTCCGCTTGCCCATCGGCTCAGACTGCGGAAGATTTTCCGGGTTGTGACGTATGGGCGTGGGGGCGTGGCATGCGTAAGCAAGACGTGACCTTTGACTATCATCGCTATCGGCAGTTGCTCGCCGACGCCGACAATGACGACAAGCGGATGGCGTTGATCAACATTCTGATCGAGGAGCGCGCCAGGGATCGCCTGGCGGCTCAGATCGCTGGCGACCGGGCCGCGATGACGGCATCCACCATCGCCAAGGTCCTAGGCCCCTCGCGGCGCTGATGCTGGCTCCGCAGGCGGATGAGCCATGCGGCCCGCGACGGCCGCAGCCTGTGGCATTGGGACGACATTAACGATGCCCGGAAATCAGGCCTAAAGCCTTTTGGCCTATGCATGTCCCCTCGATGCCCATTCGTGGGCCAACAAAGGGGCGTACAACGTGAAAACGATTTCTTCGATTGCTGCTGATCGCGCGTTCAAGGCGATCTCGATGTTTTCCGGCCTTGGTCTCGCCTTGTCGTTCTGCCTGATGGCGGCCGGCATGGACCTGAGCACCACCTGGCTCTAATCTCTCGGTCCGGCACCCGCAAGCGCTTCGCGCCCACGGGAGCGGGGAACCCGAAGGATCGTTCATTGCTGTTTTCTCGTCGCGCACCGTTGGTCGCGTTTGCCTTCACCACATTCGCCATCGCCAGTTCGCGCCACGGCTTCGCGACCTCCACCGCCGGCGCCCCCGACCGGGTGACGGCCGCCCTGGTCGCAAAGCCCGTCGCGCTGCCCGACATGGCTCTTGGGTCCGACACGGCGCCGATCACGATCGTCGAATATTCCTCGCTGACCTGCCCTCACTGCGCGGCCTTTGCAGAGAACGTCTTCCCGATGCTGCAGTCGAAATATATCGACACCGGAAAGGTCCGGTTCGTGTCCCGCGACTTTCCACTCGACTTCAAGGCTGCCGCTGCCTCGATGCTGGCGCGCTGTGCGGCCAAGGGCGAGGCATCGAAATTCTTCGAAGCCACCATGATGCTGTTCAAGCAACAACAGGATCTGGTGGAACACACCACCGACACGTTGACATCGATCGGCGCCAAATTCGGCATGGCGCAGTCCGAGGTCGAAAAATGCGTGAAGAACGATGACACGCTCGACAAGCTGCAAGCCGCTCAGACCTTCGCCCACAACCAGTTGAAGGTCGAGGCGACGCCGACCTTCTTCATCAATGGCGAGAAGCTGCAAGGCTCGATGTCGTTCGAGGAGCTGGAAGCGAAGCTCCTGCCGCTGTTGAAGCGCTGAGCGGCATCGCGCCGTCGCCCCGCGAGCTTGCACCGTAGTGATACGGAATAGGCGTCGCTGCCAACTTTGACTAAGAGCTTGCCTGCGTTTTGCGCCCCATGGGGGAGGGGCAAGTCACGAGGCCCGGGCTCCTAGGCACTCCGGGCCTCGTGCACTTCAAGCTTCCGCAAACCTCATGACATCACGGCTACTTGCTCGCGTTATGACGGCGCTAGCTTGAATTGGGATGCTGCGCGCGAAAACGCTGCCGCAAAAAAGTTCCCTCAAAATCGTGCCGGCGCTGTTACACAATTTGATCGGCGGAGTCGTCGAACCGCCCCGGTTCCACACTCCTATTGCGCCGGGCGGCTGGGCAACAACGAGCCCTACCTTGAATCGCAAACTCCTCATTCTCTTCGCGATCATCTCACCCCTCTCTTGCGCACATGCCGAAAGCGGACTGGCCTCCTATTACGGCGGTCGCGGACATTCCGGCGAGATGACCTGTGCACACCGGACGCGTCCCATGGGAAGCATGGTCACCGTCAAATATCGCGGCCACACCATTCGCTGCCGCGTGAACGATCGCGGTCCTTTCGTGCGAGGGCGCGTGATCGACCTGTCCGTCAGTGCAGCGCGTGCGCTCGGTATGATGGGTGCCGGCGTCGTGAAGGTATCGCTTGACGGCAGTTGAGAGTCCGCGCGCCTCTCTCCGGCGCATTCATTTTCGCGTTTGCGGCGGTGCAACGAACGCGAGGCCGATCCGGTTCTTCTGGATCCAGGCGACGCTACACTCATGCACGGTTGCGCCGTTGTCCATGACCAGGCGAAAGCGCGCCGGCACAAAGGCCGGGTTTTCCACGTCGATGGCAGCGCCATCGGGGGAGATATTGCGCACCACGCAGCTCATGACCGATCCTGCGGCCGAGACCAGACCCGGCTCGTTGATCTCAGTCCGCTTGTGCTTGCGCCGTTCTTCCATGGCCTTTCCATTTCTTGCGGCTGCGAGAGCAGCAGCAATTTCTAGAGAGCAGCAATTCCTAAAACGAATCGCGGCCCGTGCTATCGCACCTGGCTACCGCGGACGCAAATTACTACGCTCCCCAACGCGCGCCGGGGCGCCGCAGCCATTCGCGGCAAGCGCGTGTGCGTATTGCCCGGCGCATGCCATCTGTTCGCGGGCCGGCTTGCCGGTCGCGGCGGTCGCAGGTTAGCCTTATAACGATAGCGATGCGCGGGGCGCGACGCACGCCTTTATAAAAATGAACAGGCGCCCATGGGGAGAACGCCATGTTCGACGAGCTCGACCGCAGGACGAGTCTGACTGGCAACCAGGTCAAGATCCTGATCGCGGCCATCATCGGCGATGCGCTGGAATTTTTCGACTATTTCCTGATCGGCTTTGTGCTTGCCTTCCTCATCGGACCGTGGAAGCTGACCTTCGGTCAATCCGCCACGGTGCTGATGAGCTCCGGGATCGGCGCCATCATCGGCGCCTATGCCTGGGGCTGGCTTGCCGACCGCATCGGGCGCCGTATCGTCTTTATCGGCACCGTGCTGAATTTCTCGATCGCGACCGGCCTGCTCTATTTCACGCCGCACAACGGCTGGGTCTATCTCACGGTGATGCGCTTCTTCGTCGGCACCGGCGTCGGCGGACTTTATTGCGTCGACCTGCCATTGGTGCAGGAGTTCATGCCCTCCTCCAAGCGCGGGCTGATCGGAGGGCTCGTGACATCGGTCATTCCGCTCGGCGTCGGCCTCGGTGCGGTGCTAGGCGCCTTCATGGGCACCGACCAGTGGCGTCTGCTGTTTGCCATCGGCATCCTGCCCGCCCTCGTCGTGCTCTTGATCCGCATCTGGGTGCCGGAGAGCCCGCGCTGGCTCTGCCGCCAGGGTCGGTATGAAGAAGCGCGCAAATCGCTCGCCTGGGCGCTGCAGGTCGAGCCGTCGTCGCTGCCGATGCCGACCGCTGCCGATGCCGGTCCGGTCATCACCTCCAACTGGTTCGACCTGTTCAAATATCCGCGCAGCCTTCTGGTGTCCTGGCTCGGCAATGCCGGCGCTCAGACGGGAGTCTACGGCGTGACCTTGTGGGCGCCATCACTCTTCGTCCTGCTGTTGAAGGTGACGCCTCAGCAGGCGGCGAAGATGATGATCCTGCTCACCGTGTTCGGCTTCGTCGGGCGGATCGCGTTCTCCTATTTCAATGAATCGATCGGGCGGCGCAAGGCGGGCGGCCTGCTGGGCTTAGGCGCAGGGGTTCTCGTGATCGTCGCCGGCTACAATTACAACGTGATGTGGGGAGACTGGTCGGCGTTCTGGCTGATCCTGGCCATTGCGTTCTTCTTTGCCGACGGCGGCTTTGCGCTTGTCGGCCCTTATGCAACCGAAATCTGGCCGTCGCATCTGCGCACCTCGGGCATGGGCTCGGCCTATGGCTTTGGCGGCATCGGCAAGATACTCGGCCCGGTGGGGCTCGCGCTGATCGTCGGCTCCAACAATTACGTCAAGCCCGACGTGCCATTGCCGGAAATCCCGCTAGCCTTCGTCTATCTCGGCTGCTGGTTCCTGATGGCCGGCGCCGTGTATTACTTCCTGGGCATCGAGACCAAGGGTAAATCGATCGAGGAGATCGACAGGGAGCTGAACGCCACCATCGAGGTGGCGGCGACGGCTCAAGTTCGGCAGGCATAGATTGGCCATGATTGTTGCGACTTCCGCTGAGCTGTCCGGCGATCGAACCGTGGTCGCGCGCGCAGAAGCCCTCCGGCCGGCGGTCGCGGCCGCCTCCGACGAGATCGAGCGGGATCGGCGGCTCCCGCCCGCCCTGCTCGACAAGCTGCATGAGGCGAGGCTGTTTCGCCTGCTGCTGCCGCGCTCCGCCAACGGGATCGAAACCGATCCTGTCACCTTCTTCCACGTGATCGAGACTATCGCGCAAGCCGACGCCTCCGCTGCCTGGTGCCTGAGCCAGGCCGGCGGTTGTGCGATGGCCGCGGCCTATCTCGACCAGCCGGTGGCGCAGGCGATCTTCGGCAACGATCCCCGCGCGGTGCTGGCCTGGGGTCCGGGACCCAAAGTCAGCGCCATCGAGTGCGAAGGCGGCTATCGCGTCACCGGCGTCTGGGCGTTTGCGTCCGGGGGCCGTCACGCCACCTGGCTTGGCGCGCACTGTCCGATCTTCAAGGCCGACGGCACCCCGCGGCTCGACGACGATGGCGAGCAGGCCGAGCGCACCATGCTGGTGCGTAGCAAGGATGTCGAATGGACCGACATCTGGAACACGGTGGGCTTGCGCGGCACCGCGAGCGACCAGTTCGCGCTCAACGACTTCTTCGTGCGATCCGATCACTCCATCATCCGCGAGTTCTGGCGCGAATGCCGCGAGCACGGCCCGCTCTATCGCATGGGCAACGGCACCTGCTATCAGGTCGGCTTTGCGGGTGTAGCTTGCGGCATCGCCCGCGGCGCGCTCGATTGCTTCATCGATCTTGCAAAAACCAAGGTGCCGCGTAGCGGCAAGAGCCCGATCCGGGACAACGCCGTCGTGCAGTCCGATCTCGCCCAAGCCGAGGTCAGCTTGCGTGCGGCACGGAGCCTCGTGCTGCAAACGATGGCGGAGATCTGGAAGCATCTCTGCGCCGGTTCGATCATCACGGTGGCGCAGCGCATGTCCGTGCGCGTGGCTGCAACGCATGCGATTCACAAAGCGCGCGAGGCGGTCGACTTCGCTTACAACGCAGCCGGCGCGACTGCGATCTTCGAGAGCCATCCGCTGGAGCGCCGCTTCCGCGATATTCATACCGTGACCCAGCAATTGCAGGGGCGCCTCAGCCATTTCGAAACCGTCGGCGCCTGGATGATGGGCGCCGAATCCGACCTCACTTGGGTATAGCCATTCAAGGAGAAGAACCATGCCGCTTGGCGGACTGCAGCATTACACGATCGAGCCGCAGGACCTCGAAAAGACCAGGGACTTCTATGTCGACGTGCTTGGATTGGAGAACGGCGCGCGCCCGCCGCTCGATTTTCCGGGCTACTGGCTTTATTCCGGCGGCCAAGCGACCGTGCATCTGATGGGCACGCGCAAGCCGCGCGAGGGCATCGTGGTCCGCGGCACCGAGAAGAAATACGAAGATACCGGCCGCCTCGACCACATCGCCTTCGCCGCGACCGACGTCGAGGGCGTACGCAAGCGGCTCACCGAGAAAAAGGTTCAATTCCGCGAGCAGATCGTGCCGCGCACGGGCGATACGCAAATATTCCTCTACGATCCCGATGGCATCGGCGTGGAACTGAACTTTCCGAAGAGCTGAGACGGTCGTTCTCACCACGACCTGACATCGGCCGGTCCGGCGGCAAGCTGCGGGCCGGCCGATGGCGTTTGTGCGGTCGCCCGGCGTTAACCCGACAAGGTCACGGCCGAGCCATGTATGCGGCGCGAATTGGTCTGCATTTCTTCAACATTGGATGGCGACGTGAAGGCGCCGCGCCGCTGCGGCAGGATAGCCGGGTACCGGGCCTTTAACCTACCCCAGGGCACGCGTGCCCGGCTATTCGCCGCCGCGACACGCGCATCGCTGCCCGCCTGGTGCCGGCTAGTTTAGTCGAGCCCGCGCTCGTGGCTCAGGCGCACCATCTCGTCGATGAAGATTTGCTTTTGCTTGTCGTCGAGGCTCGCATAGAGCGGATCGGCGGCGTCGGCGATGTTGCGCTGGTCTTGGGCGCGGTCGACCAGGAACTGTGCTTCGTTGCGCATCTGCTCGATGATATCGTCCGGTGGATCGCGCTTGGCGCGCGCGATGCGCAGATTGAGGCGGTCGGCACCGTTGCGACCAAGATCGTGCATAGCGCCGGAGAAGCTGGCCCAGTTCTTTTCCTGCTCAGACGTGAGATTCAGCTCAGTCTTGATCCGCTCGACATAGGCGTCGCTGTTGGCGACGATCTGCTCGGCCGTGAGCTTCGGCTCGCCATTCTGGGTGAGCACCTGAACCGCTTTGGCTTCCTTCGTTGCCTTCGCTTCCTTTACACCCTTGGCCGCGGCCTTCGCGGTCTTGGTCGCTTGGTTGCTGTGCTTCTCGTTCGGCTTGCCGTTCGGATTATTTGGATTGTTCCCGTTGTTGCCGGTGACCACACCGGCCACGCCGCCAACCACACCGCCAACCACACCGACCACGCCGCCGATCGCGCCGCCCAGCACGCCGCCGACGGGCCCTGCGGCCTTGTTGCCTTCGCGGGCTCCCTGCTGGACACCCTTCACAAGGCCTTGCGCATCGACGATCCGCGGCGCGTTAACCAGAAGGACGGTGGCCACCCCAAGCGCAACGCACAGTCTTAACCGTGTGCGCAAGCCTGATGTCGGGCTGGTCATTGTTTGGTCTCCATCATCGAAGGGATTTCATTCGGCGGGATTTTTGAGGGCGGCAGAAGTCTCTCTGATCGCGATTCTACCGTGTTGCGACTGAATTCGTCTACCGCAGCACGCGGCGAATGCGATCAAGAAAGGCCCGCCGCGCGAAGCTGTTACGCTTGACTGCGGCGGATTTGCGCCAGCGCGTCACGTCAGTTTGCTGCAAATAACCCGGCTCGTCGTGTGCGATGCAAAAAATCGATCGCGTTGGACGCCGCGACTGGGCGGCGAAAACGACTCTGCGCAGCTTTGACGCACGACATTAGTTCTAACGTCTTATTCACCTGATTTCTCGACAGAAGCCGGCATTTCTGCTCTGATCGTGAGTGATGAAATCTCAGTGCTTCGCCCGCCGGGCGGGTGCCCGGGAGAACGAGAAGAACAACAAGACAAGACCAACGGATTTCTCGATATTTCCGATTTGGTCCAGCAGGGAGGACGCCATGTCACGGAGAAAACTCACCCGTCGTCAATTTGTCGCTGCCACGACGTTGACTTCAGCGGCCATGGTCGCCGCGCCCTTCGTACGCTCGGCCCGCGCGGCCGGCAGCCTTTCGATCGGCTTCTGGGATCATTGGGTTCCCGGAGCCAACAAGGCCTCCACCGATCTCGTCAATGAATGGGCCGCGAAGGAGAAGGTCGAGGTCAATGTCGACTACATCACCAGCCAGGGCAACAAGCTGCTCCTGACCCAGACCGCAGAAGCCCAAGCCGGGTCCGGGCACGACATTCTGGCGTCCGGCGGTCCCTGGCAGGTGCAGGCCTTTGCCGAGCAACTTGAGCCCATGGACGACATTATGGGGCCGATCATCAAGCAGAATGGCGAGCCCAACGATACGGTCAAATATCTCGGCCAGGCCGGCGGCAAGTGGCTCGCGGTACCCGCTTCCGTCGGCAGCCAGATCAAGGGGCCGTGCTCGCGTATCGATCTGATGAAGAAATATGCCAACATCGACGTACAGGCGATGTATCCGGCCGGTAGTCCGCCGAAGGCAGATAATTGGACCACGGACACCTTCCTGAAGGCGGCTGAAGCCTGCCATAAGGGCGGTTATCCCTTCGGTATCGGACTGGGCGAGACCACCGACAGCGTCGATTCCGCCGGCGCGTTCTTCCAGTCATTCGGCGCTGAACTCGTCAACGCCAAGGGCGACGTCACGGTAAAAACCGATGCAGTCAGGCAAGCGCTCGAGTACTACAAGAAGCTGATATCCTTCCTGCCGCCAGACGTTGCCGCCTGGGACGACGCCTCGAACAACAAGTGGCTTATCGCCGGCAAGGGCGCCCTGATCATGAACCCGCCGAGCGCCTGGGCGGTCGCCAAGCGCGATGCGCCGCAGGTGGCCGAGCAATGTTGGACGCATGGATTCCCGGCCGGTCCGAAGGGCCGCTTTGCGCCCTATCTTCCCTTCTTCTGGAGCGTCTGGAAATTTTCCAAGAACAAGGAGGCTGCAAAGAGCCTGCTCGTTCACCTGTCGCAACCCTCGTCCATCGAAAAGATGGTGGTGGCGAGCGGCGGCTACGACCTGCCGGCCTATGACAAGCTCACCACCTTGAAGGTGTGGGCGGAGGCCGAGCCCCCGAAGGGCACACTCTACCATTACCCAAATCCCTTCCACCATCAGAAGCTGTCTATCGCGGCTTCGTCGGCGCCGCCGAAAATTGCCCAGCAGATCTACGTTCAGGCGACGCTGACCAAGATGTGCCTGAAATACGCGCAAGGAGAAAAGATGGAGGACACGCTCGCCTGGGCGGAAGGCGAGTGCGAAGGCTTCATGCGAAGCTAAGTCCTGACGCGATGCGCCGCGCGGCTGCGTGCGGCGCATCCATTCGCGCCTTGGCCCGACAAGGCACCAAGAGTGTCGCGGCTCCGCGGTCCATGACCGCTCAAGGGAACCTGCATTATGGCTGATGTCGTCGTTCAACCGACCAGCGTCGCAAGCGCACGAAACGTTCCCAGGCGTTCAAGCCTGAAACGCTCGCTGCAGCGCAAATCGACGGTGGCCTTCCTGATGACGCTGCCGCTGATCCTCCTCATTGGGCTGCTGGTGCTCTATCCGGCAGCCTATTCGCTGCACCTGGCGACGCTGAACAAGGGGATGACCAAATTCGTCGGGCTTGGCAATTTCGAATTCCTGTTTAAGCGCGAAACCTTCTGGATGGTGGTGAAGCAATCCTGCATCTTCGCCATCACCGCGGTGATCTTCAAGGCGCTGATCGGTTTCATCGTCGCGCATTTCGCCCACAACATTCCCTCCAAGAAGCAGCGCAAGTGGCGCGGCATGCTGCTCGTGCCCTGGGTGATTCCGCCCGCCATGAGCACGCTGGCGTGGCTGTGGCTTTTCGATCCCTCCTACAGCGCCTTCAACTATACGCTGGGCCTGTTCGGCATCGGTCCCATCCCCTGGCTCGGTGAAGCCGGCTGGGCCCGCTTTTCCGTCATCCTGGTCAACGTCTGGGTCGGCGCGCCATTCTTCATGATCATGTATCTGGCCTCGCTGAAATCGGTGCCCGAGCAGCTCTATGAAGCGGCCGCCATCGACGGCGCCAACTGGTGGCAGCGCATCTGGTATGTGACGCTGCCGATGATGCGCAACATCATCGCCATCACGACGCTGTTCTCGCTGATCGTGACCTTCGCCAATTTCGACATCACGCGCATCCTCACCGCGGGTGGCCCGCTCGACACCACACACCTGTTCGCGACCTGGTCCTTCCGGCTTGGTATCGAGGGCGGCGATATTCCGCTCGGCGCCAGCGTCTCACTGTTCATGGCGCCGATCCTGGCGATCGCAGCGATCTTTATCCTGCGCGACATCAACAAACGCGGGAACGAAGCCTGATGAGCACGATCGCAGTCCACAAGGCCGGCCCCTCGCGCAAGGTCAAATACGGCAGCATGAGCCGCGATCGCACCTGGGCGCTGCGGTGGTCCTACTTCTTCCTCGCGCTGTTCGCGTTGTTCGCGCTGGTTCCGCCGATCTACATGATCATCACGTCGCTGAAGAGCAGCGCCGAGATTTCGGCCGCGACCAATCCGTGGTGGGTGTTCCATCCGACGCTGTCGAACTACGTCGAGCTTTTGACCTCGAACCAGTTCCTGCGCTTCTACTGGAATTCCGCCGTGGTGTCGGTGTTCGTGGTGGCGATCACCATGCTGATCAGCATCCCCGCGGCTTTCGCGCTGTCGCGCATGCGGTTCTGGGGCTCGGCAACGCTCGCCGCCGGCGTGTTCCTGACTTACCTTATTCCGGACAGCCTTCTTTTCCTTCCGCTGTTCAAGATGTTCGCGCGGCTGTCCGAATGGACCGGGATTTCGCTGATCAATCATTGGTATGTGCTGCTGTTCATCTATCCGACGCTGACGGTGCCGTTCTGCACGTGGATCATGATCGGCTACTTCGCCTCCATTCCGAAGGAGCTGGATGAGGCCGCAATCATTGACGGCGCCTCCTGGTTCCAGACGCTGACCCGGATCTTCATTCCCGTCGCCCTGCCCGGTCTGATCGCCGCGACCATTTTCGCCTTCACCGTCTCTTGGGCGCAGTACCTCTATCCGCTGGTGTTCACGACGTCGACCGACCAGCTCGTGATGCCGGTCGGCATCATCACCTCGCTCGTCAAGGGCGACGTCTTCAACTGGGGTCAGATCATGACGGGTGCGCTGCTCGGCGCAGCCCCCCCGCTCCTGATCTACGCCTTCCTGATGGATTACTACATTGCCGGCCTGACCGCCGGCGCGACAAAGGGTTGAAACTCATGGCTGAAGTCAACTTGCGCAAGGTGGTGAAACGCTACGACGACGTCGAGGCGGTGCGGGGCATCGACCTTGATATCGCCGACAAGGAGTTCGTGGTGCTGGTCGGTCCCTCCGGCTGCGGCAAATCCACCACGCTCAGAATGATCGCGGGCCTCGAGGACATCACCGACGGCGACATCATGATCGGCGGCGACGTCGTTAACGATGTGCCGCCGAAAGATCGCGACATCGCGATGGTGTTCCAGAACTATGCGCTCTATCCGCACATGACGGTTGCGGAGAACATGTCGTTTGGCCTCCGCCTCAAGCATTACCCGAAGGCGGAGATCAAGAGCCGGGTTGCGGAAGCCGCGCGCATGCTCGACATCACCGACCTCGTCGACCGCAAGCCGAAGCAGCTCTCCGGCGGCCAGCGCCAGCGCGTGGCAATGGGCCGCGCCATCGTCCGCAATCCCAAGGTGTTCCTGTTCGACGAACCGCTTTCCAATCTCGACGCCAAGCTGCGCGTGCAGATGCGGATCGAGATCAAGAAGGTGCACCAGAAAGTCCGCACCACCACGGTTTACGTGACTCACGACCAGGTCGAGGCCATGACATTGGCCGATCGCGTCGTGGTCATGAACAAGGGCAAGATCGAGCAGATCGGCACGCCGAACGAACTCTATCATAGTCCGGCGACGCGCTTCGTCGCGGGCTTCATCGGCTCGCCGGCGATGAACTTCCTGCCCTGCCACCTCGAAGAGGCTGCTGGAAAGCTCAACCTGCGCCTCACCGACCGCCTTGCCTTCCCGGTGCCGCTGGCGCGCACCGTGCGTTACCAGAACGTACCACGCAACGAGAAGCTCCTGCTCGGCATCCGGCCCGAGCATCTCACGGAAGCCAATGGACACCTGGCCCCCGGCGTCGAGACCTTCGAAACCATGCTCGACGTTACCGAGCCGATGGGGATGGAGACGTTGGTCTACTTCACGCTCGAGGGCTCGCAGGTCTGCGGCCGGGTCAACCCGGGCGCCGGCGCGCGCGACGGTGCCCCGCTCCGATTGGCTGTGGACCTCAACAATATGCACCTGCTAAACGAGGGGACCGGCGTCGTCCTTTGACGCCGGACAAGAACCCCAAGGGCAGGAAATGGCCACCAACAAGAAGAAGATCTTCGTCACTCAGACCATGTCACCGGGAGCGCGAGCTCTCCTCAGCGTGCGGGACGATATCGAGCTCGTCGAGTTTCCCAACCTGATCTCGTCCAAGGATTTCGAGGCGATGCTGAAGCAGCACGCGCCGGTCCATGGCGTGGCGCTCGGCGCTACCCGTTTCGGCGAAACGGAGCTGGAAGCCTCGGGCGGCATGCAGGTGGTGACGCGGATCGGTGTCGGCTACGACGCGGTCGACGTGCCCGCGCTTTCGCGCCGAAAGGTGCCGCTGATGGTGGCAGGCACCGCGAACTCGCCGTCGGTGGCTGAACATGCCTTGTTCATGATGTTGACGCTGGCCAAGCGCGCCCAGGAAATGCACTCCATGGTCAAGGACGGCACGTGGGCGAGCCGGCTTGGCGTCTTGCCCTTCGACCTCTATGGCAAGACCGCCCTGATCGTGGGCTTCGGGCGCATCGGCACGCGCACCGCCAAGCGCTGTCTCGCCATGGAAATGCAGGTATTGGTGTACGATCCATACAGGCCGGCAAGCGAGATCACCGCGGCCGGCTGCGAGGCGGTGCCCGATCTCGATGCGGCCCTGCCGCGCGCCGACTTCGTGACCATCCATTGCCCGAAGACGCCCGAAACCGTCGGCATGTTCAATGCCGCGCGTTTCAAGCTGATGAAGCCGAGTGCCTATCTCATCAACACGGCCCGCGGAGGCATTGTCGATGAAAAGGCGCTGCATGAGGCGCTGGTTTCGCGCAAGGTCGCAGGTGCCGGCCTTGACGTGTTCGAGCAGGAGCCGCCCCCGGTCGGCCAGCCCTTGCACAGCCTCCCCAACGTGATCATGGCGCCGCATGTGGCGGGGGTCACCGTTGAAGCCGTCGACCGCATGAGCGAGCAGACGGCACGGAACATCCTGAGCGCGCTGGACGGCGCACCGATCCGGCAGAACGTCATCAACCAGGACGTCCTCTGAATCGCGCGGGCGGCCACCCTGCGGTGGCCGCCCCACATTTTGTTTGAAAGTTGAGCGGGTTGCGCCATGGCATTCAAGGAATATGGCAGCTTTGACGCGGTCGGCCTCGCCGAGCTTGTCCGCACCAAGCAGGTCACGCCGACCGAACTGCTCGACGAAGCCATCGCGCGCACGGAAAAGGTCAATCCCGATATCAACGCGGTTGTGGTCAAGCACTACGACCATGCCCGGCGCCAGATCGAGAAAGGTCTGCCGCAAGGGCCGTTCACAGGCGTGCCGTTTCTCCTGAAAGACCTCGATCTGCTTGAGGGCACGCGGACGACATTCGGCGCGAATGCGCTGAAGGATGACCTCGCCGACCATAGTTGCACCCTCGCCAAGCGCTTCCTCGACGCCGGCCTCACGATTTTCGGCAAGAGCGCGAGCCCGGAATTGGGCTTGATGCCGACCACCGAGCCACGTTTGCACGGACCGACCCGAAATCCCTGGAATCTCGCTCATTCCTCCGGCGGCTCATCGGGTGGCGCGGCGGCGGCCGTTGCCGCGCGCATCCTCCCCGTCGCGCATGCGAGCGACGGCGGCGGTTCGATCCGTATTCCCTCGTCCGCCTGCGGCGTGTTCGGGCTGAAGCCGACCCGCGCGCGCAATCCGGTCGGGCCGGATCGCGGCGAAGGTTGGGGCGGCTTTTCATGCGGCCATGTCGTGAGCATCAGCGTGCGCGACAGCGCCGCGATGCTCGACGCGGTCTCGGGCCCCGAGCCGACCAGCATCTATTACGCGCCGGCGCCGGAGCGGCCCTTTGCCGAAGAGGTCAGGCGCGAACCGGGGCGCCTGCGCATCGCCTTCACCGACCAATCGCCCTATGGCGAGGCGATCGACCCCGAGGTCGCGGCCGCCGTCCGCGATGTCGCGGCGATGCTGGGACAGCTCGGCCATCATGTCGAGCAGCGCGCGCCAAAACTGCCCGCTGATCCCGCGGCAGTGATGACGACGATCGTGAGCGCCAACACCGCGCTGACGGTGCGGCAGGCCGAGCAGCGTTTCGGCCGCGCCACGACGGACAAGGACTTTGAGCACCTGACGCTGGCCATGGCGCACAACGCACAGCAGGCCAGCGCGATCGACTATGTCGCAGCCCAGTCCGCGGCCTACCAGATTTCGCGCGCGCTTTCGGATTTCATGGCGAGCTGCGACATATTCCTGGCGCCAACCTTGTGTGCGCCTCCGCTCCGGCTCGGTGAGCTCAACGCGATGTCGCCGGACCTTTCGCATATTGGCCCGACGCTTCGCCGCTACATGCCGGGAACCTCGATGTTCAACATCTCCGGCCAGCCCGCGATGTCGGTGCCGCTGGCCTGGAGCAAGAGCGCCTTGCCGCTCGGCATGATGTTCGCGGCCCGCTTCGGCGCCGAGGGAACCTTATTTCGCCTTGCGGCACAGCTTGAGCAGGAGCGCCCCTGGAAGGCCAAGCTGCCGTCGGTCTGCGCTTAGATCAGCTCCGCCGTGTGTCCCCTTTCGGGACATCAGGACGACAAAACTCAGCCTCATTCGCAGCCGAGTAACACGGTCGGGGGTGCCCGGGTGGAATCGGCAGCGCCCTTTTGGGGAAATCGGAGAGCGGTATCTTGAGCCAGAGCGACCCGACTGATCACGCGCTCGCGACCATTGCGAGCATCCTCGATCAACCGGAAACGCCTCCCGAGGTGGATAGGCCCGTGAGCGAACCCAGGCCGGCCGTACCGGCCATGGCGACTACGGACGGCGAAGCCTATTCGAAGCTCGGCCCCGGTCCGATTGCGGCGATCCGCTTCAAATGGACCGCGCGCCCAGGCGGCAATGGCGAATATTTTGTCGACGAGACCATCGGCGAGAGTTCGGCCCCCATGGTTTCAGGCCCGATGACCCGGGAAGCCGCCATTGCGCTGGTCGATGAACGCGAAAGCGAAGCGCGGCGGCGTTTCGACCAGTTGCGGTCCGAGATGACCGGCCGCGCGGCCGCTGCCGATCTTGTCCGCAAGGGCGAAGCCTGAATCCGGCAAGCTCCTGCGGCGCGACCATGATCTCGATGCACGATGTCACGCGCCGAATAGCGATGGTTGCGATTTCTGAGACTTGGTCTAAACGGTGCGGCGTCATCTGAAGGAACCGCATCGAGACCCAATATGCTTCGCAATCTGATTGGCCGCTTGATTTGCCTCCTGGCAGCGCTGGCCGTGACCGTTTCGGCCCACGCGCAACAGCCCTCCCGCCTCGATCAGATCATCAGCCGCGGCACGCTCAGGGTCGGCACCACCGGCGACTATCTGCCGTTCACGTCTCTCGACAAAGAGACACGGAAATTCCGCGGCTTCGACGTCGACATGGCGGAGGCGCTCGGCAAAGCCCTCGGGGTCAAGGTCGAGTTCGTACCGACCGCCTGGCCGCAAATGATGAAGGACTTCGAGGCCGACAAGTTCGACATCGCGATGGGCGGCGTCTCGATCACGCTGGACCGCCAGAAGAAAGGCCTGTTCTCGACGCCGATCATGCGCGAGGGCAAGACGCCGATCGCCCGTTGCGCCGACAAGGACAAGTTCGCGACCCTGGCCGACATCGACAAGCCGGGCACGCACGTCATCGTCAATCCCGGCGGCACCAACGAACGCTTCGCGCGCGCCCATGTCAAGAAAGCCGAGATCAGGGTCTACAGCGACAACGTCACGATCTTCGACGAGATCGCCAAGGGCAACGCCGACCTGATGATGACGGACGCCTCCGAGACGCGCTACCAGCAGAAGCTACATCCTGGCGTGCTCTGCGCGGTGCATCCGGACAAACCGTTTGATTTTTCGGAAAAGGCTTACTGGCTGCAGCGCGACGAGGCGTTGAAGGATTTCGTCGACCAGTGGCTGCACATTTCCATGGAAGACGGTAGTTTCAAGAAAATCTACGCCGCCTGGTTCGAGTGAAGGCCGCCCGGCAGAATTGGCCTCGACTCTCGCAACGCAAATTTCATGATGATTTGAGCATGTTCCGCACGGAAATCCGGTTGCCAGCTCTCGAATGATGGGCACGTAATTGAACCATAATCGCAGGCCTGCGACTTACGTCGTGAAAGTGATGTAGATCACTTAAGGCAAGATTGACCGCAGCATAGTTTCGGCCCTTTGGGGATTCCGCTGCTCAGGAGGTCACAATGAAGAGGCTATTGGCGATGGCCGCATTGCTGCTGGCAAGCAGCGCCGCGCAGGCCCAGTACCAGTTCGAATATGGCGGCCGCACGATCCGCATCGACCCGGACCGCGGCACCATTTCGATTCCGGGCATCTATGACAACACCGGCAGGAAGTCGAAACGCGCTCACCAGAACAAACCTGCTTCACAGGACGCCAAGACCGATACGCAAGCCGCGCCGCCTCCGGCATCGTCTCCTGCCGATACGGCTGCGGCTCCGCCGCCGGCGTCACCTGCGCCGCCGGCATCACCTCCTGCTGCGGCAACAGCCGCGCCGCAGACGGCAACGGCCGCGCCGGAGCAACCGGCCGCGCCCGCGAACAATGCACCTGCGGACACCACGGCAGTTCCGCCGCCTGCGCCCGCCCCCCTGCCGCCGCAGCAGGCCGCAACGCCACCCGCGCCGCCGCCCCCTCCAGCACCGACGGTTGCGGCTGTCCCGCCAGCCCCTCCACCCCCGCCGCCCGTTCGCAGCGACCCCAATTCGCCGATCGGCGTCTGGCTGACGGAAGAGAAGGAAGGCAAGGTCCGGATTGAGCAATGCGGCGCCAGCCTCTGCGGCTATTCGGTCGACGCCAAGACGAATGCCAATGGCGAGCAAGTGCTCATCAACATGAAGCCGGGCAAGGATCGGAAATGGAGCGGCCGCATTCTCGATCCCGACACCGGCAGCACCTATGATTCCACCCTCGCGATCAAGGGTCCGGATACGCTCCGCGTGCAGGGCTGTGCGTTCGGCGGCATGTTCTGCGGGGGCCAGACCTGGACCCGGGTGAACTAGCCGCACGACAAGTTCCGATGCAAAAGGCCCCGCTTTGCCGCGGGGCCTTTCATTTGTGTGCCACGTCACACACTGGAACCGCGGCGTGACAGCCATCACATCGCGCCTCCCCGCACAATGTGACAGTCCCGCTCGTCCAACCAGGGAAAGGGGCTCGTCAATGGGATATCTCAGCAGGGTCATTGTCGCCGCGGGGATCGCGGTTGTTCTAGGCTCGCCAGTCACTGCATCGGCCACCGTTGCCGGCTCGGCGTTTGACGGCCAATGGAGCGTTCACATTGCATCCACCACGTCCGAATGCGGCAATGGCCAGATCGTCTCGATCGGGATCAGCAACGGTCAGGTGAGTAGCTCGATGGTGAGTGCGTCGGGCCGCGTCGCCGACGCCGGCAGCATCAGCGTCACGCTGTCGAACGGCCTGAAGAAGGCGATCGGCTTCGGCCGTCTCTCGGGCACATCGGGATCGGGCACCTGGCGCGGTGCGCTGTGCAAGGGCACCTGGACCGCGTCGCGGATTTGACCGTTCGGGGCGGCTCAGCCAATGGCGGCGCCGTACTCCGCGTCGGTAACATGCTCCATCCAGGTCACGTGGGCGCCATCCTGCGATTCCTGCATCGCAATGTGGACCATGCCGGTCGTCGGGGCGCCGCCATGCCAGTGCTTCTCGCCCGGCGGAATCCAGACGACGTCGCCAGCCTTGATCTCGCGGATGGGCCCGCCCTTGGTCTGGACCCGGCCCACGCCTGAAATCACGTAGAGCGTTTGCCCCAGCGGATGAGTGTGCCACGCCGTCCGCGCGCCCGGTTCGAAGGCTACGCGGCTGGAAGCGATCCGCGCCGGCGCCCGTGGTGTGATGATTGGATCCTGCCAGACCGTTCCGGTGAAGCTTTCCTTTGGCGCGCGCCGCGTCGGGCGCGAGCCTGCGAGGTGGATGTCCATGGGGGTTCTCCGTTCGCTGTGCGCCGGTCGGTCCGGCCTACTTCTTCGAAGCCGCGTAACGCGCCTTGGTTTCGGCATTCATGGGATAGAGCCCCGGCAACTGCGCGCCGTTGTTCACCTCGTTGACGATCCAGGCTTCCATTCGTTCCTGCTCAGGGCCTTCGGCCAGTACGTGGTCGAGCAGCGCCTGCGGAATCAGCACCACGCCGTCCTGGTCGGCGACGATAACGTCGTTCGGGAATACGGCCACGCCGCCGCAGCCGATCGGCTCGCCCCAGCCCACGAAGGTGAGGCCCGCCACCGATGGCGGCGCAGCAAAGCCGTCGCACCACACGGGAAGGCCGGTGCCGAGCACGCCTTCGACATCGCGGACCACGCCGTCGGTTACCAGCGCCGTCACGTTGCGCTTGACCATGCGCGCGCAGAGGATGTCGCCGAAAATGCCGGCATCGGTGATGCCCATGGCATCGACCACGGCGATGCAGCCCGCCGGCATGGCCTCGATCGCAGTGCGGGTCGAGATCGGCGATGACCAGGACTCCGGGGTCGCAAGGTCCTCCCGTGCCGGCACGAAGCGGAGTGTGAAGGCCGGCCCCACCAGCCGCGGCATTCCCGGCTTCAGCGGACGCGCCCCGCGCATCCACACGTTCCGCAAGCCCTTCTTGAGCAGGACCGTGGTGATGGTGGCGGTGGTGACACGGGAAAGGGTCTTGATCGCGTCGGGGGTCAGGGACATCGAGAAAACAGGCTCCGAAGGGGTGGATTTGACGGGCGGCATCTTGCGGGGTGGAAGCAGCGCGTCAAGGGCGTGACAAGCACGAGCGTTTGAGCGAAAACGCATGCCATGGCCACTCCGCTTCCCGCGCCCCGCCTGTTGCCGAGTGGCGACAGTGCCGTCACGGTGGAATTTTCCCGCAATATTGACGACACCGCCAATCAGCGGGTGCTGGCGCTCGACCGGGCATTGGCCGCGGCTTCCGTGGCGGGCGTGACCGAGGCCGTGCCGACCTATCGCTCGTTGCTGGTGCACTACGATCCCGAAACAATCGATTTCGGGACGCTCGGCGAGAAACTGCTGGCGCTGGCAGCCGCGCCCGCGCCGCCGGCCGCCAAGGCCCGGCACTGGCGCGTCCCGGTCGCTTATGGCGGCGAGAACGGGATTGATCTCGAGGACGTTGCCAAGGCCCTGAATCTCACGCCTGGCGAAGTGGTGGCGCGTCACACAAGCGGCGACTATCGCGTGGCCATGATCGGCTTCACGCCAGGATGGTCGTATTTGTCGGGCCTGGATAAATCGTTGCACATGTCACGCCGGCAGAATCCGCGTGTGTTTACCCCCGCGGGAACGGTTTCCATCGGTGGCGTGCAGACTGGCATTCAGTGCCTCGCGGCACCGAGCGGCTGGCATCTCTTGGGACGCACACCGGTGCGAACCTTCCATTTGCACCGTGAGCCCATCTTCCTGACGGAACCCGGCGATCGCATCACCTTCTATCAGATCGACGCCAAGACCTTTGCCGAGCTGGATCGCGCCGCAGAGGCCGGCGAGATCATCGCCGAATTGGTCGCCGCATGAGCAAGCTCGTCGTCTCCTCGATCGGTCCGGCAAGCTCGGTGCAGGATCGCGGCCGCCACGGCGTGCAGCGCTACGGCCTGGTACCGAGCGGCGCGATGGACAGTCTGGCGCTCGCTGCCGCCAATGCGCTGGTCGGCAACGATCCGTCTGCTGCATGTATCGAGGTTGGCCCCTTCATGGCGTCGTTCACGGCGCGCGACGGCGCGGTTCGCGTTGCGCTGACTGGTAGCCCACGCGGCGCCGACGTCGCCGGTCGAGCAATAGCCATGAACACGTCGATGGCCATCGCCGATGGCGAGACGCTGACGCTGGGCTTGGCCAAAGGCGGCGCGTTCTCCTATCTCGCGATTGACGGCGGCATCGACGGAGGCGCCACGTTCGGCAGCCGCTCCGTCAATCAGCGCGCCGGCCTCGGCAGTCCCTATCCGCGACCGCTGCAGGTGAGTGACGAATTTCCGGCGAAGGCCGCTAGCGGCGCGACCGACCGGCAGATTGAGCTGCCTGACCTATCAGGGCCGATCCGCGTCGTGCTGGGCCCGCAGGATGATGAATTCTCCGACGAAGCCAAGGCGCTATTCCTCGACAGCGAATGGAAGGTTTCGGCGACCAGCGACCGCATGGGCTATCGGCTCGAAGGCCCCGCCATCAAGCATTTGCACGGCCACAACATCGTCTCCGACGGCACCGTCAACGGCAGCATCCAGGTGCCCGGCAATGGCGCACCGATCGTGCTGATGCCGGACCGCGGCACGACCGGCGGCTATCCGAAGATCGCGACCGTCATTTCGGCCGACTTCGGTCGCTTCGCGCAGACGCCGGCCGGAATCGCCTTCCGCTTCAAGGCCGTCAGCATGCAAGAGGCACAGGCGGAGGCGAAAAAATTCGCCGCATTGCTACGCGGCCTCCCCGAGCGTCTCCGCGCTATCGAAGGCTCTGAACTCAACATCGAGGCGCTGCAGGATGCTAATGTCGCGGGCAGCGCCGTCAGCGCGATCGACGCCCGAACATGGCATGCCGAGACGCCGACCGAGAACCCATAACAAGAACCGATGACAAGAGAGGCTGGATCATGAAAACCGTCGATCTCAACTGCGATCTCGGCGAGAGCTTTGGCCCCTGGGTCATGGGCCACGACGCCGAGATGATCGAGCTTGCAAGCAGCGTCAACATCGCCTGCGGCTATCATGCCGGCGACGCCGACACGATGCGCAAGACCGTGGAGCTTGCGAAGGCGCGCCGTGTGTCGATCGGCGCCCACCCCGGCTATCGCGACCTGCACGGCTTTGGCCGCAGGCCGATGCCTGGGCTGTCATCCTCGGAGATCGAGAACCTCATCGCCTACCAGATCGGCGCGTTGCAAGCGATCGCCACCGCGGCCGGCCACAAGGTCACCCATGTGAAGGCCCACGGCGCGATCTCCAATGTCGCCTGCGGGGACGACATGACCGCGCAGGCGATCGCCAATGCCATCAAGGCGGTCGATGCCAACCTGGTGTTCGTGGTGCTCGCTAACTCGAAGCTGGTGAAAGCGGGTGAGCGCGCCAACCTGCCGATGGCCCATGAAGTGTTCGCCGATCGTGCCTATGAGGACGACGGCAATCTGGTCTCGCGCAAGAAGCCCGGCGCGGTGCTGCACGATCCCAAGGCGATCGCCGCGCGCGTGGTGCGGATGGTGCAGGACGGCGCTGTCGTTTCCGTGAGCGGCAAGGTCATCAAGATGCGGACCGATACCGTCTGCATTCACGGCGACAATCCGACTGCCGTCGAGATCGCACGCGGCGTGCGCCAGGCTCTGAAGGATGCCGGCATCGACGTCGCGCCATTCAAGCGCGCGGCGTAGAAATTGGCCGCGTCGGAAGCCGGTCAGTACACGTCCTGCTGGAACCGCCCCTTTTTCTTGAGCTCCCCGACAAAGGCGATCGCCTCGTCGGTCGAGCGCGCGCCGAATTGCGCGACGATATCGACCAGCGCCCGCTCGACGTCCTTCGCCATCCGCTTGGCGTCGCCGCAGATATAGACATGAGCGCCTTCGGCGAGCCACGTCCACAGCTCGCGACCGACCTCGCGCATGCGGTCCTGCACGTAGAACTTCTTGGCGCCATCGCGCGACCAGGCGAGCGACAGCCGCGTGAGCAGGCCCGACGTCTTCATCGCGTTGAGCTCGTCTTGATAGAAGAAATCGCAGTCGCTGCGCTGATGACCGAAGAACAGCCAGTTCCTGCCGGGAGCGCCGGTCGCCTTGCGATCGAGCAGGAAGGCGCGGAAGGGTGCTACGCCTGTGCCGGGACCGACCATCACGATCGGCGTCCTGGGATCCTGCGGCAGCGAAAAGCCATGGGCCTTCTGCACATAGACCTTGACATCGTCGCCCGGATTGATGCGCTCGGCGAGGAAGGTCGACGCGAGGCCCAGCCGCTTGCGCCTGCCGATCATGTAGCGCACGCAATCGACAGTCAGCGACAATCTTCCAGGCGTTGCGTTATGCGAGGATGAAATCGAGTAGAGCCGCGGCTGCAGCGGCTCCAGCGCCTCGACAAAGGATTCCGGATGCGGGCGCACCTTCGAAAATTTTTGCAATGCCGCCATCACATCCAGCGTCGCGGCATCGCCATCGGGATCCTCGCCCTGCGCCAACGCGCGCGCCTTCTCGCGCTCCTTGCCGCCGGTGAGAAAGGAAAACAGTTCGAACAGGCTGTCCGGCGCCGGCGACAGCGAGACGTCCTCGATCAGAACCTCGCGCAAGGTCTTGCCGCGTACGGCGGTCGTGTGCGACGCGCCGAGCAGCGCGATGATCTGGTCAACGAGGCCGAGATCGTTCCTGGCGAAGATGCCGAAGGAATCGCCGACGACATAATCGAGCCCGCACTCCTCCAGATCGAAATCGATATGCCAGGTCTCCTTCTCCGAGCCGTTCTTGTTGAGGAGGCGACGCGACACGAATTTCGCCGGCACGGGATTTTCGCGGGAGCGGCCGGGTTCAGCAACAACGGCCGGCTTAGCCGCTTCCGTCGCGCCCGTTGCGGGCGACTGCGCGGCAGGCGCCCTGTCGAGCTCCGCGTGGAGCGACTTCAGCATCCGCGCCGTTTCCTTGCCGCCAGGGACGCAAAGATTGAGGCGCGCCTCGCTCTTGTTTGCGATCGCCTCCGAATAGTCGTGGCAATTGTAGCCGCACTGGCCGCAATCCTGCTGTGCCATCGCCGCCATCATCCGCCGCCTGAGCGGGCGGCCTTCGGCGAGCTTCATGCGCTGCGCGATCGGCATGGTCTGGTCGTGCCAGGGCGCGACGCCATCGTCGCCATCGCCCGTCGGCCCCATCACCGCGCTGTTCTGCTCTGGCGATAGCGGGATCGTGCCATCGAGCCCGAGCATGCCGACGAGGAATCCGTTCAGCCATTGCCGCTGCTGTTCGGAGAACGGCGCATTGGCCGGAATGATCTCCATCCGCGGCAGGTTCGTGATCTGGTTCATGGTCAGGCTTCCGCGTCTGCCAGCTTGCGCAGGGCTTCGCCGTCGTGACGGCGGGCAAAGGTGAGAAAGGTCTCGTCCGGCGCGCTGCGATTTTTCACGTAAGCCTTCAGCAGGCATTCGACCGTCTTCGGCGCATCCTCGGCCTTGAGGTCGCGATAGACCTCCTGGCCGATCTCGGCGTTGGGCCCAAAACCGCCGCCGGTGAAGAGGTGATAGCCTTCGACGGTGTCGTCGCCCTCGCCGACCGGCACCTTCGCCGCGATCAAACCGATGTCCGAGATGTAGTGCTGCGCGCAGGAATGATGGCAGCCGGTCAGATGGATGTTGAGCGGCGTGTCGATGTCGACGCGGCTCTCGCACCAGTCGCCGATCTCCGCGGCATGGCGCTTGGTGTTGGACGCAGCGAACTTGCAGCCTGCGTTACCGGTGCAGGCGATCAGGCCGGCGCGGATTTGCGAGGCTTTGGTCGAAAGTCCGAGCTTTTCGATCGCGGCGATCGCCAACGCGACATTCTCGTCGCGCACGCCTGAGAGCAACAGGTTCTGCCAGACCGTGAGGCGGATTTCGCCATCACCAAGGTCCTGCGCGATCCTGGCGAGCCCCCGCATCTGCTCAGAGGTGAGCTTGCCGACCGGCAGCACCACACCGATCCAGTTCAGCCCCGCCTGCTTCTGCTTGTGGGCACCGATATGGGCCATGCGATCGAAGGCCGGACGCGACGCGATCGCCTCCTTCGGCGCCCGCGTGAGCTTGCGGCCAAGCCTTTCCTCGACCGCGGCCATGAATGGGTCGACGCCCATGCTATCCAGCACATACTTCAGCCGCGCCTTGAGGCGGTTGGTGCGATCGCCGGTGTCGATGAACACCCGCACGATTGCATCCGCCACGTTGGTCGCGTCTTCCGGCTTGACGATGATGCCGGTTTCCTTCGCGAAATCCTTGTGCCCGGTGATGCCGCCCACTCCGAGCCGGAACCAGACGCCGGGCTCGATGCCATGGCCGTCCCTCACCTCCACCGCCGAAAACGCGATGTCGTTGGTTTCTTCCAGCACCGCGATCCGGCCGGCGCCGTCGAAGGCGACGTTGAACTTGCGCGGCAGGCCGTAAAGCGAGCGGTCGTTGAGGATGTGAAAATGCCATTCGCGCGCGTAGGGGCGCGTGTCGAGCAGCTCCTGCGGATCGATGCCGGCGGTCGCCGTGCCCGTGACGTTGCGGACGTTGTCCGCGCCCGAGCCGCGCGAGCAGAGGCCGAGATCCTGGATGCCCTCGATCAGCGCCACGCCGTTCTTCGGCAGGATTTCCCGGATCTGGAGATTGGCGCGCGTGGTGACGTGGCTATAGCCGCCGCCATAGCTTTCGGCGAGATCGGCCAGGCCCGCTATCTGCCAGTGCTTCAGGATGCCGTTCGGCATGCGCAGGCGACACATGTAGGAATCCTGTGCCGGCGCGACGTAGAACAGGCCGTAATAGCGCCAGCGGAAATTGTCCGCGGGCGTCGGCGGGGTGTTGTCCCTCGCCTGCTCCTTCAACCGCTCATAGGCGTCGAAGGGGTGCTCCTCACGCTTGAATTTCTCCTGATCGGCGAGCTTCTTGCCCGACGCCGTGACCTTGTCCTGCGCCTTCACGTGCGCGGCGTCCGGGCCAGCCGGCTCCGCCTTCGCCGGTGTGCTGGCCGCACCGCCGGCAAGATTGCGGCCAACGCGCCCGATCTGCAGGCCGGACATGAAGCCTTCGAGGTAGCGCTTCTGCTCGTCGCTGAAGTCGCCGGCGCTGGTGGGAGTTTCAAGTTTCATATTGGCGAGGTGCTCTTGTTGCTATTCCGCAGCGGCCTGGATCACGACCGCATCCGCTTCGCTGGATTCACGCGCCGGCTTGTAGGTCACGTAGAGCGCAAGCCCGGTGAACAGGAAACCGCCGACGATGTTGCCGAGCGTGACCGGGATCTGGTTCCAGAGCCACCAATCGCTGAGCGAGACCTTTGCGCCGAGCAGCATGCCGGTCGGGATTACGAACATGTTGACGACCGCGTGCTCGAAGCCGAGTGCGAAGAACAGGAAGATCGGCAGCCACACCGCCGCGATCTTTCCAACCGTCGAGGTCGAGGTCATGCCCATCACGACGCCGAGGCAGACCAGCCAGTTGCAGAGGATCGCCTTGACGAAGACGCTGACCATGCCGGCAGTGCCGAGCGCTGCGTTAGCGATGGTCTTGGCTTCGGCCACGGCAACGATGCGGGCGGCTACGCCGGCAATTTCGGCCCTGCCCATATTGGTGAGCGAGATCGCGATCAGCACGCCGAAGACGACGCTGCCGATGAGATTGGCGACGAACACCCATGACCAGTTGCTGATGACGGCGCCCCAGCTCGCCTTGCCCTCGAGCCGCGCCAGCGGCACCACCGCAAAGCTTCCGGTGACGAGCTCGAGATTGAGCAGAACGATCATCACCAGGCTAACCGGGAAGATCAGTGCGCCGACGATCGGTTGGCCGGTTGTGACCACGGCGGTCAGGGCGAGCGTAGTGGCAGCGCCCAGAAGCGCACCGGAGAGCGCGCCGCGGATCAGGATGTCGCGCGGCGCGAGCGCCAGCTTCTTCACGCTGGCATCAATCATCGCGGCAACGACGTCCGCGGGCTTGGCATAATCCATTTGAAGCTCCAACTGCCACGCCTGGCGTGGTCACAACGAGGTCAAGGCAAAGGACAGGGATGTGCGCCGCCCGCGTCGGTGCGAGCGATCCGATCAGCCGCATTGCTGCGGAACTTGGCCAGCAGGCATCGGCGGCGGCCGGCTTGAGCTTCCCCATTCAAAACGTGTGCCAGTGCAGCAATGTTAGAAATTCGCAGTTATTTCAGTTATTTGGTATTTTTGCACTGCATTAAGTGATTTTTTATTCATGCCTTTTCAAAGAGCATAAGCTCAAATAATAAGCTTCGAATCAAATTGCTCAATCTTTAATCGGGCAGGCTGACCGGACCTCAGAGCGCCTTTCGGGTCACGGCAAACGACGCCAGGTAACCTTCGACATCCCCGACATCGAAGGCAGGTCCCGCGAACGCTGTGAACGGCTCCGTCGCGCCGGCGGGCGCGCTCGTTCCCAGTGCCACGTCGTAGAGGTCGGGCCGAAATACCGCCATGGCGGTTGCAAGCGCCTTGGGGCTGACCGTGGTCTGTCCCCAGCGGGCCATCTGCGAAAGCAGCCAGGCTGCCTGCACCGGATCTGGCCGCGCCGCCGCTTCGCGTCCGACCAGGAGGTAGCGATCGCTTTCACGCATGGTGCCATCTGGCGAGATTTTCAGGCGCCCTTCGAGCGTCCGCTGGATGACCTCGGCGTCGACGCCGATCCGGTCCGGCTTCGCCAGGATGCGCGCCGTCTCGGCGCGATCTTGCTCGACGAAATCGGCGGCACGCGAAGCCGCGCGGGTCAATGCTGCGACCACGCCGACGTTCTTCTCCGCCCAGCCCTGCCGCACCGCCAGGACCTTTTCCGCTGCCCGCACCAGGATGTCGGAGACGAAATGCAGAATGTGGCCGTCGCCGCGGTCGACTGCGACCGAGTTCCAGGGCGCGCCGGCGCAAAACCCGTCGATCTGACCACTCGCCAACGACTGCGCCATGAACGGCGGCGGCAGCACGACGAGGCGAACATCCTCGTCAGGATCGACGCCGCCCGCCGCAATCCAGAACCGGAGCTGGTAGTTGTGGGTGGAGAACGGAAACGTCATGGCGAAGGTCAAAGGCTCCGCGCCCTTCTTCCGCCGCGCCGTCACCACGCGCGCCAGCGCTCTTGCCGTTGCCATCGGATCGAAACGGTCGCCATCAAGCTCGCCCATCAGCGCTGCGTGGAGCACAGGCGACACCGTAATCGCATTGCCGTTGATGCCGAGATTGAAGGGAGCCACGATCGGCACCTTGACGTGGCCGATGCCGAGGCTGGACGCGATTGCGACGGGGGCGAGCAGATGCGCGGCATCGAACAGGCCGATATTGAGCTTGTCGCGGACGTTTGACCACGACACTTCCCGCACCAGCGTGACATCGAGACCTTCGACGGCGGCAAATCCCTTGTCGACGGCCACGATCAGCGCCGCTGCGTCGACCAGCGGAATGAAGCCGATATGGAGTGGCACGCTCATTTCAGAAGCTCCGACGCCGTCAGGATCGATTGCGCGATTTCGCCGATCTTCTTCTTCTCGCGCATCGCGGTGGAGCGCATCAGCACATAGGCCTCCTCCTCGGTCAGGCCCTTGAGCTTCATCAGAATACCCTTGGCGCGGTCGATCACCTTGCGCTCTTCAAGCGCGGACTTGGTGCGGTCGAGCTCGTTCTGCAACCTGGCGAAAGCGTTGAAGCGCGATACGCAGAGGTCGAGAATCGGCTTGATCCGCTCCTTCTTCAGGCCATCGACGATGTAGGCGGAGACGCCGGCATCGACGGAGGCCTGAATCGAGGCCGCATCGCTTTGATCCACGAACATCGCGATCGGGCGCCGCACGGCGCGGCTCACCTGGAACATCTGCTCCAGGCTGTCGCGGCTGGGGTTTTCCAGGTCGATGACGATGATGTCGGGATCGAGCGCATAGATGCGCGCCAAGAGGCTCTGCATCTCGCTGATGTGCACGACTTCGGTATAACCGGCCTCGCGCAACCCCTCTTGCAGGATCGCGGCCCGTATCGGGCTTTCGTCGACGATGACGATCTTGGGGGAGGCCTCAGTGCCCATTGCTCACTCAGGTAGTCCGGCCACTCATCCATAGCACGGGGAACGCCCGCTCAAAGCCTTGTAATTCTGCCCATTTGGGACTAGCTCACCGCCTATCAATCACACAGTTTGAAGCACATGTCGCAGGCCGCCGCGCCGAAAGTCAGCTTTGTTTCGCTTGGATGTCCGAAGGCGCTCGTGGATTCCGAGCGCATCATCACGCGGCTGCGCGCGGAGGGCTATGAGCTTGCGCGCAAGCATGACGGCGCCGACCTCGTGATCGTCAACACCTGCGGGTTCCTCGACAGCGCCAAGCAGGAATCCTTGTCTGCCATCGGTGATGCCATGGCCGAGAATGGCAAGGTCATCGTCACCGGCTGCATGGGCGCGGAACCCGAGCAGATTTCCTCCGCCTATCCCGGCGTGCTCTCAATCACCGGACCGCAGCAATACGAGAGCGTGCTGGACGCCGTGCATCGCGCGCTGCCACCGGCGCACAATCCGCATCTCGATCTGGTGCCGCCGCAGGGCATCAAGTTGACGCCGCGCCACTACGCCTATTTGAAGATTTCCGAAGGCTGCAACAACCGCTGCAGCTTCTGCATCATCCCGAAACTGCGCGGCGATCTGGTCTCGCGACCCGCCAATGATGTGTTGCGCGAGGCCGAGCGGCTGGTGAAGGCCGGCGTCAAGGAGTTGCTCGTCATCTCGCAGGATACGTCGGCCTATGGCGTCGACATCAAATACGCCGAGAGCCCGTGGCAGGACCGCCAGGTCCGCGCCAAATTCTTCGATCTTGCAAAGGAGCTCGGCGAGCTCGGCGCCTGGGTCCGCCTGCAATATGTCTACCCCTATCCCCACGTCGACGAGGTCATCGGCCTCATGACCGAGGGCAAGATCCTGCCCTATCTCGACATTCCCTTTCAGCACGCAAGCCCGGATATCCTGAAAGCGATGCGGCGCCCGGCGGCGCAGGACAGGACGCTCGCGCGCATTGCGAAGTGGCGCGAGCAATGTCCGGAGCTCGCGCTGCGCTCGACCTTCATCGTCGGCTTTCCAGGCGAGACCGACTCCGATTTCGCTGATCTACTTGACTGGCTGGATCAGGCCGAGATCGACCGCGTCGGCTGTTTCAAGTATGAGCCGGTCGCGGGCGCCGCCTCGAACGCCCTTTCCGGCGCCGTGCCGGATGAGATCAAGCAGCAGCGCTACAACGCGTTGATGGCGCGGCAACAGAAGATTTCGGCACGGCGCTTGAAACGCAAGATCGGATCACGGCAGCCGATCATCATCGATGAAGTCGGCCCGACGGTTGCCAAGGGCCGGTCAAAGGCCGATGCGCCCGAGATCGATGGCCGCGTCTATCTCTCGAGCCGCCGGGCGCTGAAGGTCGGCGAGATCGTCGCCGCGAAAATCGAGCGCGCCGACGAATACGATCTGCACGGCAGCGTCGCCGGATTTTAGTTAGCGCGTTTTCGCTGGCGGCGAGACGGAACGGACCGTCCAAAGCCGGAGCAGGCGATGGGCCTTGTCGACCGTGAGCTCCGCGAACTGGCGCTCGAGCTTGCCTCGCTCCTCTTCCGCGGTGACGCCGGACGAATACCGGCAATCAAGGATCGCGCTGACGGTTTCCCATGCAAGGCCTGCAACCTTGCAGGGCACAAGGATGCCGTCGCTGCGCAGGCTTTGCATGAGCGGTCGGACGATCTCGACGCTCGATTCCGACAGCTCCGCCAATGCGGCCACGGTTTCCTCGTAACGCTTGCACCGGGCAACATCCCGCAGGATCGCTTCGTTGAGCCGGCCTCCTCGCTTCAGTTGCGACATCACTGCCCTGGCCGTGCCGAAATCGCGCTCGCGCGAAAGCTCGCGGTCCGCGCCAGCCGACGCAGCCGAAATCGCAGCTCGTATTTCCTCAAAAAGATGGGGTGGCGCCCGCGACAAGAGTCGGTTCTTCACGGCTTCCGTCGCATTGCGCAAGAGCTGCACGCGAAGCCCGGCTGGCAAGTCCGCCCTCATCCCCGTTGCGACCGCAAGTTCGGGATCGGATAGGGCCTGGTTGAGGATCATCGCGAAGCCCGCCGCCGAAACACGCGCGCCGGGATTGGAGACGAGCCTGCGGCTGACGCTCGGAAAGCGCCGGGCCAGCAGCGCATCGGTGACGATCTCCTGGAGCCACCAGCGCCCGGCAATCGCAATCAGATGCTGCTCGCCCCGCGTCTTCGCGATCTCGATGAGATCCTCATTGCTCAGTCTCGGCGATTCCGTGAGCACGGGGCCCGCGATGCTGATGTCCTCATGCCTTGCCAGACGACAAATGACGGAAACCGGCGCCTGCGGAACGGGCGCGAGCTGGGAGCTCAACTCGGCGAGCGCAATCCGCGCGCTGACGTCAGCCATCGCACGCAGCTCGATCGAATTGACCAGCCGTTCAAAGACGTTGCCGAACAGCTCGATCTGGTCCTGGCTGTAGCTGCCCGCCGACGCCAGAAAAAGCGCGGTGACGCGTTCGACGGTCTCGGTGCATCTTCCGCAGGAGCCCGCGGCCATCGCCGCTTCGACCTCGTCGGCGATCGATCGATTTGCGTCTGACATCGCTCGTCCTGAGCGGCTGAACGGCTGTTCTGAGCCAATTGAATAAGGTTACGGACGATGGCTAAAATTTTGGTAAAACTGGCGCGATGGTGTCTGTGCGCGGCCCAGCCGCCTCGCGCCGGCAAAATCTGCTCATTCGTGACGGGATCGCGGGCTCGAATGTTCGGCGGACCGGCTTGACATCGACTCGGGTTCGCCTGTATGAGCGCGACCCATGATTTCCAACCGGACCAACCGCCGCGCCGCTTTCCGCCGTCGCTCCAGCGACGATGATGGGCTGCGCCATGTCCGACGACCACGCTGAATAGTTAGATCAGCTTAGTTTTCGAGAAGGCCGCGCCCTCAAAAGCGCGGCCTTCTTGCGTTTCGGCGCCCTCTCTCACCAAAACCCACAAGGAGAAACTCCATGCTCAAGGTCACCCATCCCTTCGACGCGCTCATGGACATCACCGCGCGCCCGCCAACCGTGTTCGTCAAGGGCGAAGGTTCGTATCTCTGGGACGACGCGGGAAAGCGTTATCTCGATTTCATCCAGGGCTGGGCCGTGAATTGTCTCGGTCATGCACCCGCGGTGATGGCGGAAGCGATTGCGGCGCAGGCCAGACTTCTGATCACGCCGAGTCCGGCCTACTACAACGCCGCAAGCCTCAAGCTCGCCAAGGCGCTGGTCGACTTGAGCTGTTTCGACCAGGTGTTCTTTGCCAATTCCGGCGCGGAAGCCAATGAAGGCGCGATCAAGCTCGCGCGCAAATATGGCACCCTGCGCAACGGCGGCGCGTTCGAGATCATCACCTTCGCGGGCGGCTTTCACGGCCGCACGCTCGCGACCATGTCGGCTTCCGGCAAGAAGGCGTTCGAGCCGCTGTTCGAGCCCAAGGTACCGGGCTTCAGGAAAGCCAGGTTGAACGACCTCGCTTCGGTGAAAGAGCTGATCAACGGCAACACCGTCGCGGTCATGCTCGAGCCCATCCAGGGTGAAGCCGGCGTCTGGCCCACAACGGATAAATTCCTCCAGGATTTGCGCGCGCTGACCAAAGAGCATGGCCTGCTCCTGATCGTCGACGAGATCCAGACCGGCGTGGGCCGCACCGGAAAGCTGTTCCACTACGAGCATGCCGGCATCACACCCGACATCATGACGCTGGGCAAAGGCATCGGCGGCGGCGTCCCGCTCGCGGCCCTGCTTGCCACTGAAAAAGCGTCCTGTTTCGAGCATGGCGATCAGGGCGGCACCTTCAACGGCAATCCGCTGATGTGCGCGGTCGGGCTTGCCGTGCTGGAGCAAGTGAGCGAGCCCGCGTTCCTGAAAGCGGCGGCGGATGCCGGGCTCTTTCTCGAAGCAGAGTTGCAAAAGCTGGCGGCGCGGCACGGGCTCGGCGAAGTGCGCGGCCGCGGGCTCTTGCTCGCGCTCGACCTGAAGCTGCCGATCGGGCCTGCGATCGTGGCGCAAGCGTTGGATGCGGGTCTGCTCCTGAACTCGCCGCAGCCGGATGCGTTGCGCTTCATGCCGGCACTCAATGTGACGCGGGAGGAAATCGCTGAGATGATCGGTCAACTCGACACGATCCTAACCAAATGCGGCGCTGCGCGGCGGGTGCCGTAGCCGACATCGGCAACGGCTGGACCGCTCCTGGAGATCGCTACGTGACAAAAATTCTCTTCCTGCCGGGCGCTGGGGCGAGTGCCTCGTTCTGGCGCCCTGTCGCGGACCTGCTCGATCCGGGCCGGGAGCGGCACTTTTTTGCCTGGCCGGGACTCGGCAACGAGCCACACGATCCGAAGGTCCAAGGTGTGGACGATCTTGTGTCGATGGTTCTTGCTGAACTCGACGGACCTTGCGACCTGATCGCCCAGTCGCTGGGCGGACTCGTCGCAATTCGCGTGGCGCTTTCTGCGCCGAAAAAAGTGCGGCGGCTTGTGCTTGCCGTTACGTCGGGGGGTGTCCCGGTGCGTGATCTCGGTGGCATCGATTGGCGAATAGGCTACCGGCGGGAGTTTCCCAACGCCGCCGGCTGGATCACCGATGCGAACCGGACCAGCGAGGATTTGTCTGCAAAGCTGGGCTCAATCGATGCACCAAGCCTTCTGATCTGGGGCGATGCTGACCCGATCAGCCCGCCCTCCGTGGGACAACGGTTGCACCAATTGCTACCTCATGCACGCTTGCGCATCATCCGCGGCGGTGGTCACGATCTGGCGCAAACGCACGCTGGGGAGGTTGCAACACTGATCGCCGATCATCTTCGCTAGGCGCACGCGTCCGTCGCGCGTCAGGGCTTCAGAATAGACGCCCCAGTGGTACCGCGGCTTTCCAGATCGACATGGGCTTTCGCCGCGTCCTTGAGCGCGTAGGCGTGGTTGATCGGCACATGCAGCTTGCCAGAGATCACCGCGGCGAACAGTGTGTCGGCGCCTTCGAGAAGCTCCTTGCGCGTGCCGATATAGTCGTTGAGCTTGGGCCGCGTCGCAAACAGCGAGCCGTGGCTGTTGAGCTCGGCGATCGCGAACGGCGGCACCGGGCCCGACGCGTTGCCGAAGCTGACGAACAGCCCGCGCGGCTTCAGGCACGACAGCGAGCCGGGAAAGGTCGATCTTCCGACGCCGTCATAGACGACGTCGCAGAGCTCGTTGCGGCTGATCTGCTTCACCCGCGCGACAAAATCCTCTTCGTTGTAGAGGATGACGTGATCGCAGCCATTGGCGAGCGCAAGTTCGGCCTTCGATTTCGAGCCGACGGTCCCGATCACATGCGCGCCGAGCGCCCTCGCCCACTGGCAGGCGAGCAGGCCAATGCCGCCGGCCGCGGCATGGATCAGCACGCGATGATGCGGCTCGATCTTGAAGGTCTTGTGCAGCAGGTACCAGACCGTGAGCCCCTTGAGCATCAGCACCGCGCCCTGCTCGTAGGTGATGTGGTCGGGCAGCTTGACGAGTTTCTCCCAGGGAATGTTGCGCTCGGTCGCGTAGGCGCCGAGGTTGTGATAGTAGGCGACGCGGTCGCCGGGATGAAAATGCGTGACGCCGGGACCGACCGCGACCACCTCGCCGGCGGCTTCGTTGCCGGCAATGAACGGCAGCCCCGGCGCCTTGTAGAGCCCGGTGCGGTAGTAGACGTCGATGAAGTTCAGGCCCACCGCGTGCTGGCGGATGCGGACTTCGCCCGGCCCGGGCGCGGCCAGGTCGATGGCTTCATAGACCAGCGCCTCCGGTCCGCCCACCTTGTGCACGCGCACGGCCTTGGTCATCGTCTCCTCTCCCAAGGGCAAATCAGTAGCCTGAAACCAAGGCCATTGAAGCCTTATTGTCAACTCGATGGCATGCCGGTCGTGCTATCCGGAGGCCTTCCTGCGGTTACGCCTGGCGAGCACGTTGAACATTTCGACCGCGGCCGAAAACGCGATCGCGAAATAGATGTAGCTGCGCGGAATGTGGAACTTGAATCCGTCGGCGACCAGCGCCACCCCGATCAGCACCAGGAAAGCGAGCGCCAGCATCTTGGTGGTCGGATGCTCGGCGACGAAGCGCGCGACGGGGCCTGACGAGACATACATGATCAGGCAGGCGATCACGACCGCGGCGATCATGATGGCGAGATCCTGCGCCATGCCGATCGCGGTGATGATGGAGTCGAGCGAGAACACCATGTCGACGACAATGATCTGGACGATCACCCAGAAGAACGCACTGGTGCCACCCGATCTTTCATCCGGCTCGTCGACGCCATCCACCTCGGCATGGATTTCGTGAGTCGATTTCGCGATCAGAAACAGCCCGCCGCCGATCAGGATGACGTCGCGCCAGGAGAACGACAGGCTGCTCGCGGTGAAAACAGGTTCGGTCAGGCCGATCAGCCAGACCAGGAGAGTGAGCAGGATGATGCGAAACACCAGCGCCAGCGCGAGACCGATCTGACGCGCGCGTTTGGCCCGCGGCGCGGGGATGCGCGAAACGATGACGGAGAGGAAAATGACGTTGTCGATGCCGAGCACGATCTCCAGCGCCGTCAATGTCAGCAGCGCCGCCCATGCTTCGGGGCTGGTGAGGAGGGCGATCATGATTTGAACGAGCGCACCAGGCGGAATGCACCGTCACTGGCAACGACATAGACGGCGATCAGGCACAGCGCGATCGTGACTGGCGGCTCGACGTCGAAATCCCTAAACAGCACATAGATGCCGAGCGCGCTCGCCACCGCGATCAGCGTCAGCGTGAGCCGGCGCAGCCGTACTACGCGCACGGGATGCAGCACGTGGAACGGCAGGAAGGTCGCCACGATCAGTACCGCAATGAAAAGGCTCGATAGTGCCGGCGGCCAATGCAACAGGAACAGATAGAACGCCGCAACGTTCCACAGCCCGGGAAAGCCGCGGAAATGGTTGTCATCGCGCTTCATCCGGCGGTCGGCGAAATAGAGCGCGCCGCTGACGACGATCCCGATGCCAAGCAGCGGTGCGGCAAGGGGCAGCAGCAGCCCGCTTGCGGTGATCGCATAGGCCGGCACGAATACGTAAGTGACGAAATCGACCACGAGATCGAGGACATCGCCGGACCAGTTCGGCTGCAGGTTCACCACATCCAGCCGTCGCGCCATCGGGCCGTCGGCGGCATCGATGACAAGCGCCGCGCCGAGCCAGAAAAACATCGCCGACCAATGCTCGCGCACGGCTTCCAACAGCGCCAGCAGCGCGACGCCCGCGCCGAACGCGGTGAAAATGTGCACACCGAAGGCGGCGGCGCGCCGGGATGGCGGGACAGTAGCTGGAGGGTCGGCCTGTTCCATGGGTGGCGCAGTGCTAACAGGAATCGGCCTCATTTGTATATCCGAGCTTGCGGCGTTCGGCCGCGCGGAACGTCGGTTGCAGGCTTGAAAATGCTGTCCGGAAACGTCAATTGTGAGAGCATGGACGACGGATCGAAAGTCTATGATGTCGCGGTGGTGGGCGGCGGGCCCGCCGGGCTTTCGGCTGCGATCGCGCTGGCTGAAGCGGGCGCCAACGCTGCGTTGATCGCGCGGCGCGCCCCCTACGGGGACAATCGCACCACGGCGCTGCTCGGCGGCTCGGTCGATTTCCTCGAAGAGCTTGGCGTCTGGCCGCGCTGCGCCGATAAGGCGGCGGCGCTGACGACCATGCGGCTGGTCGATGACACCGGGCGCCTGATCCGTGCGCCGGAAGTGCGGTTCTCCTCGGGAGAGATCGGGCTTGAAGCGTTCGGTCAGAACATTGAGAACCGGACGCTGGTGGCCGCGCTGGAGGAGCGAGCGGCCGAATTTCCAAATTTGGCGCGGCTCGACGACGAAGCAGAGACGGTTGCGCCGCAAGAGAGCGCCGTCGCGATCACGGCGCGTAACGGAACGTCGCTCTCGGCTCGCCTTGTCGTCGGCGCCGATGGCCGCCATTCGCTCTGCCGTGAGGCAGCCGGCATTGGCGAGGTGAGGCGGGAGCTCAAGCAATCCGCCCTCACCTTCAACATCAGCCACACGCGGTCGCACAAAAATATCTCGACCGAGTTTCATACTCCCGAGGGCCCCTGCGTGTTCGTGCCGCTCCCCGGAGAGCGCTGCAGCGTGGTCTGGGTTGCTTCTCCCAAGGAGGCCGAGCGGCTGATCGCGCTTGGCGATGAGGAATTATCAGAAGCTGCCGAGCGGCACTCGCATTCGATCCTGGGCCGGGTCAAAGTCGAGGCGGGACGCAATCTGTTTCCGCTCGCGATCGAACGGCCGGCGCAATTTGCCAGGCGTCGCATCGTGCTCGTCGGCGAAGCCGCGCATGTCATTCCCCCGATCGGCGCACAGGGGCTCAATCTCGGATTGCGCGACGCCGCCGATATTGCCGACATCGTCCGTGACAAGATCGCCGCGGGCGACGACCCAGGCGGGGCCGACGCGCTGCTGCGTTATGATTTCAAGCGCCGTCCCGATGTTCTCAGCCGCACCTTTGCGATCGATCTCGCCAATCGCTCGCTGCTCAGCGATTTCCTGCCGATGCAATCGCTGCGCGCGGCCGGCATGCATCTGATCGGCGCGATCGGCCCATTGCGGCGGCTTGCCATGCATGAGGGATTGGCGCCGTCCTGGCGGACGCGCCGCGGTGCGGGTCAGGCGATCAAGGAAACGCCGGCCGGCCGGTCTGCGGAGCCCGCGCCGCGATCGCAGGCATGACCAAGCGCGCAACCATCATTTCCGCGGACTGTCGTTCATCTTCCACAGCCGTTCCCGGCCGGGAGGGTAGGGTTAATTCGCCAGGCGGGGCACTAGCATCGGCCGCCGCGATGGTCTATCGACAAGACATGATCAAAGCACGAACCGCCAAGTTCCAGATCGGGCAGATTGTGCGCCACCGGATCTTCTCCTTCCGGGGGGTGATCTTCGACATCGACCCCGAATTCAACAATACCGAGGAGTGGTGGCTATCGATCCCCGAGGAGGTCCGCCCGCACAAGGATCAGCCGTTCTACCATCTGCTCGCGGAGAACTCGGAATCCGAATACGTCGCCTATGTCTCGGAGCAGAACCTGCTGCCGGACGATTCCGGCGAGCCGATCCGTCATTCCCAGGTCGCCGAGATCTTCGTGAAGGATAAATCCGGCGGCTATCGCCCGCGCAATCCGTCGCTGAACTAGCGCGAGCCGGGCATCAAGTTTCAGCCAATAAAAAAGGCGCTCTCGCGAGCGCCTTTTTCGTGTCCATGTCTCGGACGATCCTACTTCGCCGCCGCGTTGGGCGCCGGCGTTGCGCCCGGCGGATTGGCCTGCTCGAGCTTCTTGCGCTGCTCCTCGGCACGCTTCTGCAGCTCTTCCTGCAGCTTCTTCTGCTGCTCCTCGAACTGCTTCGGATCGGTCGGCGGACCGTCATAGGCCTTGGCGAATTCGGCCAGCGGCAACGGCAGCGTCAGCGGCGCGCCGTTGGCGTTGATAGCCTGAACCACCAGGTTCTGGCCCTTCTTCATGTTGGCGATCAATTCCGGAGTCGCTTCGTAGTCGGACATGCAGCCGTTGGCGAAGCAGATCACATAGGGCGACTGCATCGGCGGGTTGTTGTCGACGATGATGCGGGTTCCGTGCACGAGTTGCATGCCGAGCGGCAGGGTCACACGCAGGATCTTCTTGGGCTCGCCCTCCGGCTCGATGATCACGGCGGCGATCACCGGCTGGCCGGACTCGATGCGGCCGTCCTTGCCGGTGAAGCACACCTGCTTGGCGTTGGCGTCCTGGCCTTTCAAGCAGAACTTGGTCCAGGGCGCGTAGATGAGCTGGATCTGCTGGTCCTGAGGCTGCGCCGGCGCGCCGCCCTGCTGCGGAGCCTGAGCCTGAGCAGCCGGCGCCGCCGGTGCGGCTTTCGGGGCCGCCTTGGGAGCAGCCTTAGGGGCGGGTTTCCGGGTCGCCGGGGCAGGTGCCTGGGCGTGAGCATCGAAGGCAAAAGGCAGGGCCAGGACGGTTGCCGCCAACAAGGCGAGAAGTCGCCCACGCGGCCCGACAGACGCGGCCAAGGTACGGAAATTCATTGCGGAAAGCCCTTTCTGAACGGGAACGCCCGAAACTCCCGGTGACGGCCCGCACCAAGCCGGTTCGCGCGGCTGTCTCCGAGTCAATTGAGGCGGATACGTGACAGGTGCTGCCCCCTCCCTCAATCGCCCGCTTTCATACAGGGGCGGACGGAAAGATCAATGCCAACGGGCATCTTTAGGCCCAGCAAAATCCGCCGGATTCTGGCTTATGCTAAAACCCCGACGTGATCTCTTCCGAATCAAATTCGTCCGTCCCCATGTTAGCTTTTAGGCGCATAGGCTTCCGCCGGTTCACGCGATTTGCCTCGGCGCCGATGCTGTTGGCGATGATGGGCATAGCATCAGCCCGGGCGGAAGAGGCGCATGCCATCGCCATGCATGGTGCGCCGGCGGTTCCGGCCGATTTTGCCCACCTGCCCTATTTCAACCCCGATGCGCCGAAGGGTGGCCGGCTGGTCTGGGGCATTCTCGGCACCTTCGACAGCCTCAATCCGATGATCGTGAAGGGCGAACCGGTACAGCAGGTTCGCTCCTACAATTTCGAGCGCGGCTATGTGATCGAAAGCCTGATGGCGCGGGGCGAGAACGAGCCGTTCACGCTCTACGGCCTGCTCGCGAAGACGGTCGAGACCAATGATAAGCGGACTTTCGTCACGTTCCATCTTGATCCGCGGGCGCGCTTTTCGGATGGCAAGCCGGTCACGGCCGAAGACGTGCTGTTTTCCTGGAAGCTGCTTCGCGACCATGGCCGCCCCAACCATCGTCAATATTATTCGAAAGTCGCCAAGGCCGAAGCGCTCGATCCTCTCACGGTGCGTTTCGACCTTACCGGCGCCAATGACCGCGAGCTGCCGCTGATCCTCGGGCTGATGCCGATCCTGCCCAAGCACGCCGTCGATGTCTCGACCTTCGAGGAGACCTCGCTGACACCTCCGGTCGGGTCGGGGCCCTACCTCATCACGTCGGTCAAACCCGGCGCCAGCGTGACCTTCACGCGCAATCCCAACTACTGGGGCCGGGATCTCCCGATCAATCGCGGCTTGTTCAATTTCGACGAAATCCGCTTCGACTATTACCGCGAGGCCAATGGCTATTTCGAAGCATTCAAGCGCGGGCTCTACGACTACCGCGTCGAGACCGAGCCGCTGCGCTGGCACGATGGCTATGATTTTCCCGCAGCCAAGAATGGCGAGGTGATCCGCGAGACCTTGAAAACCGGTTTGCCGAAAATTTCCGAGTACTTTGTTTTCAACACCCGCCGTCCGGTGTTCTCCGATATCCGCGTCCGCCAGGCGCTGACCCTGCTGTTCGATTTCGAATGGATCAACCGCAATTACTTTTTCGGTCTCTACACGAGGAGCGGCGGCTTCTTCCCCGGCTCTGAACTGTCGGCCTACGGCAGGCCTGCCGACGCACGCGAGCAGGCGCTGCTGAAGCCCTACGCGGCGAGCATCGAACCCGACATCCTCGACGGCAGCTACCGCCTTCCAGTGACCGACGGATCCGGCCGCGACCGCACCACCCTGCGCGCCGCGTTGTCGCTGTTGAAAGAGGCGGGCTACGACCTTGACAGCGGCGTGTTGCGGCAGCGCTCGACCAAAGCGCCGCTTGCCTTCGAAATCATGGTTGCCTCCTCCGACGAGGAGCGCATCGCCCTGAACTATGCCGACACTCTCAAGCACGCCGGTATCCAGGCGACTGTGCGGACCGTCGACGCCGTGCAGTTCGACCAGCGGCGGTTGGGCTATGAGTTTGACATGATCCCGCACCGCCTGGATCAGTCGCTTTCGCCGGGTAATGAACAGTCGTTCTATTTCGGCAGCAAGGCGGCCGACATCCAGGGCACCCGCAACTATATGGGGGCCAAGGACCCGGCCATTGATGCCATGATCGCCGCGTTGTTGCTTGCCCGCCACCATGCCGGCTTCGTATCCGCGGTGCGCGCGCTCGACCGCGCCCTGATGTCCGGCTTCTACGCTATTCCCATGTTTAGCGTCCCTGACCAATGGCTTGCCCGATGGAATCGGATAGAACGGCCCAAGGACACCCCTTTGGTCGGCTATCTGCCCGAAAGCTGGTGGCAGAAGCCGGGCGCGCAGGGGAAATGAGCGGAAGCGACGCCGGAAACGGGGCTTAAGGTGCACCAACCCAACACATCGCCGACGCTCGACACGCTGTTCCAGCGGATCCTGGCCCGCAAGGGAGACGTTTTGGCGCTGGCCGACCCCGAGAACAAGGCACGCATTACCGGCGGGCCACCCAAGCGGCTGAGCTACGCGGCAGCCGATCGCGCCATTTCCGCTCTCGCCGCGCATTTCGTTGACGCCGGCCTCCCGGCTCATTCCGTAATTGCCGTTCAACTGCCGAACATTGTTGAATTTGCACTCACGGTGTTGGCTGCGCATCGCGCCGGCCTCGTAGTTGCGGTGTTTCCACTGCTGTGGCGGCAGGCGGAACTGGTCGCGGCCCTCAACCGCACCAGCGCGCGGGCGATCGTGACCTCAGCCAGGATCGATGGCATCAGCCATGCCGATCTCGCGATGAATGCCGCCGCCGAAGCCTTCTCGATCCGCCATGTCTGCGGCTTCGGCAGCGACCTGCCGGAAGGCATGGCTTCGCTCGATCAGGCGATTGAGCGGCCTTCGAACACCGTACGCCCCGTGATCCAGGATGGCCGCAAGGCCGCCATCATCTCCTTCGACGTCACGGCCGACGGCTTTCGTGCGGTGCCGCGCACGCATCTCAGCCTGATCGCGGGCGGGCTCGCGCTGTCGCTGGAAAGCGACGTCGAGCAAGGGTCTACCGTGATGTCGGCGTTTGCACCCTCCTCCTTTGCGGGACTTGCGTCCTCCATGGTGGTCTGGTTGCTGACGGGCGGATCGCTGGTGCTGCACCACCCCTTCGACAGCGAGGTGCTGGAGCAGCAGATCGGCGAATATTCCTGCGACACGCTGGTTGCGCCGGCACCGCTCGCGCTGAAGCTCGACGAACTCGGTCTTTCGACGCGGATGCCGAGCCTGCGCAATGTGATCGGCATGTGGCGCGCGCCGGAGCAGGTCGCTTCCAGCTCGTGTTGGACAGCGCAGAACGCCTCGCTGACCGACGCTTATCTTTTCGGCGAAGCGGGTCTGTTCGGCGCCCGCCGAACTGCGGAGGACGGCGCGCCGGCGTTGGTGAAGTCCGGGCCGCACGGCGCGCCGCGGGAGATGCCGGGCTCCTCGATCGCAGGCGAGATCCTGCTGACGCCAAGGGGCACGCTCGGATTGCGCGGGCCGATGGTGGCGGTTGCCGCGTATGCGCCACTGCCACCGCCCGAGGACACGCTGATCGCGCAGGCGCCACGCGACTACGTCGATACCGACTATGCCGCGCGCCTTGATCGCTCTACCGGCGCGATCTCGATCACGGCCCCGCCGACCGGGATCATGGCGGTTGGTGGTTACCGCTTCTTGTCCTCCGATCTGCAGGAATGGGGACGGCGGTTGGGCCAAGGCGCGTTGCTCACGGCATTGCCGGACCGCCTCAGCGGCCACCGGCTCGCCGGTCGCGCCCAGGACAATGCCCGCGCCCGCGACGCACTCTTAGAACTTGGCCTCAACCCCTTGATGGTCGAAGCTTTTCGGGACCGCGGCAGCGCCGCCTGATGGCGAGTCAGAGTTTCCGTTGACGGCGCATTAAGCCCCGCAGGCTTAACTTTCAGGTCACTGTTGCGTCAGTCGTCCCGAGTTCGAGAAATGTCCCAGCAAGGCCCGCTCCTCGTCGTCTCCAGCGCAGGGCAGCCCTCCTTCGTGCGTGCGCTGGACGAGGCTCGGATGTTTCCGGTCATCGAGACGCCCTTGCCGGCCGCTGCGCGAGCGGTGAAGCAGATGCAGCCATCGGCTGTTCTCGCCGACATGCACGGCGTCGATCGCGCGCCATTCGCGGCGCTGGCAAAGCTCATCGCCGCGCGAACGCCCTATGTCCCGCTCATCGCCATCGACCCGACCGCGCCGCTGCCCGACAATGCCATCCCTTTCACCTCGCACGCCGCGAAGTTCGACCGCCTGCCGGCACGCCTGAATGCAGCGCTGCGCGTACGCGCGTTGCATATGACCGTGCTGCGCAGACTGAGCGAGGAGCCGGCGACCCGCCTGCCCGACAGCGATCCCGCACGGGAAGCCACCGTTCTCCTGATCGGCCGCGGCGGCAGCTATCCCGCGCTCTCGGTCGCGCTCGGCGAGCGGCTCGGCGTGGTCGGCGCCTTCTCGATCGAGGCCGCCGCCAATCATCTCAACACTCGTGACATCGACGGTATCGTGCTCGGCGAAGGTTTTACCGCACGAGTGGCTGATGCCTTCCTCACGGTGCTTTCGGAAGACGCTCGATTCCGCAAGCTGCCGATCATTCTCACCTCGGACGCGCTCGCGCCGTCATACGAGCTGCCCAATCTCGAGATCATCATCGGCGAGCCGGCGGAGATTGCCGCCAATGCGCTGCCGCTGATCCGCCAGCACGCCTTCGAAGCCCGGCTCGGCCGTACCCTGCGTGCGATCGACGCCGAGGGGCTGCTCGACCCGCACACAGGCCTCCTGGTCAAGGCCAGCTTCGACCGCGATTTCGTGACCGCCGTCCAGCAGACGCTGGCCAATGGAGGCGGATTGTCAGTGGCGCGCTTCGCTTTCGACGCCGCAAATACCCGCGCCCAGCTCGACGGCGCGCGGATCATCAGCCGGCTGATGCGGCAGACGGATTTCGGCGCGGTCCAGACCGACGGCTCCGTCATCGTCGCGTTCATCGACGCCGATCTGCGCAACGCGCACGGGATTGCGCGGCGGCTCTCCGCGGTGATGCGCCATACCGCGAGCGGCAAGCGCGGCGCGCGTTCGGAGCCGACCGTGACGGTCGCAACCTTGCAGCCGCAGGACTCGCCGAAATCGCTGCTGGCGCGGCTCTATCACCCCGCGCAGCGCGCCGCGTCCTGAACGTCGCGCTTTTCGTTTGCACATGATCTCCGCGCAAACGCTTCGCGTTTGTCGCGAGGGAAAACCGCTACGCACTTTTCCGGATCATGCGCTAAGCCGCCTTCTTGTTCTCGGCGAGATTGGCGAGCTGACGCAGAATCTCGGTGGTGCCGGCGATCCGCTCTTCCGGCGTCTCCCAATCCTGGAAGAACACCACCTTCATGTCAGGCCGCACTTTTGCAGCCTGGCCGTGCCGCTTGATGAAGAACACCAGCCGGTCGGGATGAGCAAAGCTGTTGTCGCGGAAGGTGATGACGGCGCCCTTCGGCCCGGCATCGACCTTCTCGACATTGGCGCGGCGGCAATAGGCCTTGATCGCAGCGACCTTGAAGAGATAGCGCACCTCGTCCGGCAGCACGCCGAAGCGATCGCGCAGCTCCGCCGCGAAATTGTCGATCTCCTCGTCGGTGTCGAGATCGGCGAGCCGCCGGTAGAGCGACAGCCGCACCGGCAGGTCGGCAACGTAATCCTCGGGGATCAGCACGGGCATGCCGATCGTGATCTGCGGCGACCAGCGGTCGGCGGCAGGCTCGGCGACGCCGGCCTTGAGGTTCACGATCGCCTCTTCCAGCATCGACTGATACAGCTCGAAGCCGACTTCCTTGATATGGCCGGACTGCTCTTCGCCGAGCAGGTTGCCGGCGCCGCGGATGTCGAGGTCGTGGGAAGCGAGCTGGAAGCCGGCGCCCAGTGTCTCCAGCGACTGCAACACCGTCAGCCGCTTCTCGGCTTGCACCGTGATCTTCTGCTGCGCCGGCAGCGTGAACAGCGCATAGGCGCGCAGTTTCGAGCGTCCGACGCGACCGCGGAGCTGGTAAAGCTGCGCAAGGCCGAACATGTCGGCGCGATGCACGATCAGCGTGTTGGCGTTGGGAATATCGAGGCCGGATTCGACGATCGTGGTCGAGAGCAGGATATCGTATTTACCGTCGTAGAAGGCCGAGATGATGTCCTCGATCACGGTCGGCGCCATTTGGCCGTGTGCGACCGCGACCTTCATCTCCGGCACGTTCTTGTCGAGGAAGTCCTTCACGCCGGCGAGGTCCTCGATCCGCGGCACGACGTAGAACGCCTGGCCGCCGCGGTAGCGCTCGCGCAGCAGCGCCTCGCGGATCATCAGGGGATCGTGCGGGGCGACGAACGTGCGCACGGCGAGGCGATCGACCGGCGGCGAGGCGATGATCGAGAGCTCGCGCACGCCGGTCAGCGCAAGTTGGAGGGTACGCGGGATCGGCGTGGCACTCAGCGTCAACACATGCACTTCGGCGCGAAGCTGTTTCAGCCGCTCCTTGTGACTGACGCCGAAATGCTGCTCCTCGTCGACGATGAGCAGGCCGAGGTCGCGGAACTTGATCGCCTTGCCCAACAGCGCATGGGTGCCGACGACGATGTCGATCGAGCCGTCGGTGAGTCCCTTCTTGACCTGCGTCAGTTCCTTAGCCGAGACCAGGCGCGAAGCCTGAGCGACCTTCACCGGGAAGCTCTTGAAGCGCTCGATGAAGGTCCTGGTGTGCTGGCGCGCCAGAAGCGTGGTCGGCACCACGACGGCGACCTGCTTGCCGTCCAGCGCGACCGCAAAGGCAGCGCGCAGCGCCACCTCGGTCTTGCCGAAGCCGACGTCGCCGCAGATCAACCGGTCCATCGGACGGCCGACTTCGAGGTCCTTCAAGGTCGACTGGATCGCGGACAACTGGTCCTCGGTTTCCTCATAAGGAAACCGCGCGCAAAACTCGTCGTAGACGCCGGCCTGCACCGGCGTCTTCGGCGCCTCATGCAACATGCGCTCGGCAGCGATCTTGATCAATTCGCCCGCGATCTCGCGGATGCGGTTCTTGAGTTTCGCCTTGCGCGTCTGCCAACCGGTGCCACCGAGCCGGTCAAGCTCGACAGTGGCGCTATCGGAGCCATAGCGGGAAAGCAGCTCGATGTTCTCGACCGGCAGGAACAGCTTGGTCTCGGCGGCATAATGCAGCTCAAGACAGTCATGCGGCGCGCCGGACACTTCCAGCGTCTGCAGCCCAATGAAGCGGCCGATGCCGTGCTCGACATGCACAACGAGATCGCCCGAGGTGAGACTGGTCACTTCCGAGATGAAATTCTCAAGCTTGCGGCTCGCCTTGCGCGGCCGCACCAGACGGTCGCCGAGAATATCCTGCTCGCTGATGACGGCGACATCGTCGGTCTCGAAACCCGACTCCATGCCGAGCACCGCCAGCATGGCTTCGTTGCGCGGGGTTGCCTGAACCGTGCGCCAGGAATTGACTGAGGTGACGTTGGCGAGCTTGTGGTCGCGCAGCATGCTCGCCATGCGGTCGCGCGAGCCCTCGCTCCATAGCGCCACCACGACTTTCTTGCGCTGGGCCTGCAACGCGTGGACATGCGCCACGACGGCCTCGAACACGTTGACATTGCTGTCGTTGCGTTCCGGCGCGAAGTTGCGGCCTTGCCGCGCGCCGGCATCGAACACGTTGGCACCCCCGGGCACGGCAAAGGGCGTAAACCGCGTCAGCGAGCTCTCGCCGAGACGCGTCTTCCATTCGTCCTCGGTGAGATAAAGCCGGTCCGGCGGAAGCGGCTTGTAGATCGCGCCGCCGCCGGGATGCTCCATCGCCTCGCGCCGCGCGTCGTAATAGTCGGTGATTTGCTTGAAACGCTCGCGCGCGGCGTCCTCGCCTAGCGGCTCGATCGCGATCGGCGCGTCGCCGAGGTAGTCGAACAGCGTGTCCATCCGCTCCTGGAACAGCGACAGCCAATGTTCCATGCCGGGATAGCGGCGGCCCCCGGTGACCGCCTCGTAAAGCTGGTCGTCGCGGTCGGGCGCGCCGAACTCGGCGACATAACCCATGCGGAAGCGGCGGATGGTCTCGGTGACGAGCTGGAATTCCGAGATCGGCACCAGATCGAGCGAGCGCATGTCCAGGAGGGTGCGCTGGGTCTCGGCATCGAAGGAGCGGATCGACTCGAGCGAGTCGCCGAAGAAATCGAAACGTACAGGCTGATCGAGCCCGGCCGGAAAGAGATCGAGGATACCACCGCGCACGGCGTATTCGCCGGGCTCGCGCACAGTCGAGGAACGCGTGTAGCCGTTGTGCTCGAGCCAGGCGACGATCGAATCCATCGGCACGACCTGGCCGGGCGCGACCGACAATGCCTGCGCCGCAACCGCCTCACGCGCGGGGACGCGCTGTACGATCGCGTTGACCGTAGTCAGCACGATCAGCGGCCTCTCGCTGCCGGTGAGGCGCGAGAGCCGCGCGAGCGTGGTCAGACGTTGCGCGAGGATACCGCCATGCGGCGAGACACGATCGTAGGGCTGGCAGTCCCAGGCCGGAAACTGCAGGACCGGCAAATCGGGCGCGAAAAATTCGAGCGCCCGCGCCAATTGCTGCATGCGTGGCCCGTCGCGGCAGACCGCGGCAAGACTGATCGCGGGCTTCTTCGGCCTTGCGGCGATCGCGCGCGCGAGGTCGGAGATGACAAGCCCTTCCGCACCTTCCGCGACATTGGCAAGCGTCAGTACATGGCCTGGTGCCAACAGCTCGGCCGGAGATTTGACTTGAGGTTTCATGCGAGATCCACGGCGCGGAAGGCCTTGATGCGGTCGAACAGCGTGCCCGCATAGTCCGCCGCAAGCGGCTTGTCGCCGGTCAGGGCGGCATAGAGGTCGGGATCGGGCACCTCGATCAGGGCCTCGAGCTGATTCACCTCTTGCTCGGAAAGCGTTGCGATCTCGGCATCCGCAAAGCGGCCAAGGATCAAATCCATCTCGCGTGTGCCGCGGTGCCAGCAGCGGAACAAAAGCCGCTTGCGGCGTTCTTCCAACCCATGGCTCGATCTCGTCGATCCCGTCATCTCTTTGCTTCCAGTCCAACGCCAAAAGCCCGGACGTGCCGGGCGCGGTGGATATAGCGACGGCGAGAGCGAATGTCAGCCCTTCTGGTCCCAATTATCAAAAGCCTTGTCATTGCCGGGCTTGACCCACGGCTGTCCGGTTTAGCTTTGGCATAGGCTGAGGCTCATCTGTCGCTGATCTTTGATGATTGGCGGAGGCGGATCGAGGAGGCGATCGATCCGCCGTCGCTGCATGAGGTTTTGAGCGACCAG
>Ga0209166_10000135_pt1 | contig 96052 bp, 80 predicted proteins | sample Coa_R1_3_FD_187151 | JGI IMG/M metagenome (GOLD analysis project Ga0209166, IMG submission 187151) | Surface soil microbial communities from Centralia Pennsylvania, which are recovering from an underground coalmine fire - Coalmine... | ecosystem: Environmental > Terrestrial > Soil >...
TAGGTCACGAGCGTTTGCCGCAACAAGGCTCCGGGCGAGCCGAAACCGTAATCGTAGTCGTCCTCCTCGGTGAGGCCGCCGGAAGAATTATATTTATAAATATCCTGGGCGGTCGGCGCAGTGCTCCAGCCTGAGCCGCCTAATTGCGTGGTTACCGTGCGCTGGTTGATGGACAGGGTTATCGCAGTTCCCGTACAGGATGTTGTTGCGGTGTTATAGCACGTCTCCGTCTCGGTGAGGAGGTTCGAGACAAGCAGGATTTCCTCGGAGATGGGCGAGGAGGAGTATGTGGGCGCTGATCCCTGGTAAACGTCGCGCTGAGTTTCGTAGATGCCCTGGAACTGCACGATCGTTTGGTTGGCGGCGGTGTCGTAGGGGAGTTTCGGGGCGGCGACAAGAGTCGCGGTGGCCGCTCCGGTGCCAAGGGTTCGGGTGTAGGTCCAGCTGTTGGAGTTGGCGCCGTCATAAACGGTGCGCTGGACGGTAGCGGCAGAGCCATCGCTGAAAATCCCGCTGTTATTTGTTCCGGCGCCGCCACTGTATGAGTAAGAGACGTAGCCTCCTGTGGGGAGCGTGACTTTGCTGATTCTGGCGGTGACGCAATAGCTTGAGTACGTTCCGCTCAGGGGTGAGCAAGCCCCCGACTGGGGTGTGCCTGGAGTCGGCTCATAAGAAAATTGGTAGAAGCTGCCATCGGGCAAGGTGACTTTGTCCACCAGATAGGTTGCCGTCGCTCCTTGCTCGTTAATTCCGCTCACGGCGAAATTGGTCGCAACCGTGTAGTACACGTAGGACACGGTGTAGCAAGCGACGCCGTTTGTGGACCCACACTTTGCGGATGAAGTGTTTGGAGGAGTGTAAGTGAAAGTCACCGGGCTGGAGGTTGTCCCTTGTCCCGCAACAGTGAGGACAGGTGTGGTGCTGCTCAGCGTGTCATAGAAATGGCCGCTGCCGTCCGTGGTGATTTGGTTTCCGTTGCGGTCTGTGCCGAATGGTGATGTCACCGAACTGTAAGCGTTTGGAGCGTTCACGACTGTCCCGTCTGACCGGGTTATTACTGATGTTAAAGTACCGCTGTTGCTTGAGCCAGTTACGGTTAGCGTCAAGCCGGAGCCGTCCGTGAGTGTGGACGTAAATCCCGAGGAGTTTGGACCGCCATACTGGCTCGGGCATCCACTTGTGTTTATAACTGCGATGCCTGAGAATGCATGTCTAGCACCCCAAACATCTTGGTAAACCCAATTTGTTAATTGCACCTGCCCCACGGGGTACCAACAGGTGTATTGGTTGCAGAACTGGCAAGTATAATCCGTTGTGTTGTAAGTGAGTCCGCCTCCAGCCCCCTGGGGCCCGCCACTCCAGCCCCAATTGCCAACTGGCTGCCAGGTTTGATTTCCGGAAGATCCAACCGGGTACCAGACTGAGGTGTCGTAGCTCAGATCATAAATGAAATTGAAACCGTCGCGGCCGGGTTTGTGGAGAACCGGGATAGTCCAGTGTGCATTGAGATTTGCGAGGTTGACGACGTCGGGACCGCCCGCGAAGGAGCCGAAGGGAGGAGTGCCGGTTTGGACTTGGGAGTGGGCGGGGAGGGAAAGAACGACAAGTAGGAAAGAGAAGAAACAGATCCCTCGCGTTGCTCGGAATGACGGGGTGTGGCGTGCGCAAGTCATCGCGTCACCCCCGAAGCGGATTTGAGATTGGCGGCGCTGGAGGCACGCGGAGGAGAAGAACCGGTCTGAACGCCGGTCACTGCAAAATCGGAGTTGGAGAGGCCGGAATTGAGGACAGCGGAATCAAACTGGAGATCGAGGGAGAGGCTATTGTTGAAGAACTTCTGGATGTGGAAGGGGGCTTGTACACCGTTGACGGAGCGATAGTCAGAGAACACGATCTCGACAGGGATGTCGATTTCCAAATTGTTGTCAGGGTGCGTGTTGAACGTAAGTCGTGCCGGCAGAAAAGTGCTCGAATCCAAAAAGAGGTCCATCTGCGTGAGATGGCTAAGGCTTGGAACACCCGAGGGGAGCTGCATATCAAACGGTTGGTGGGCGGAGAGGTGTTCCACGGAACGCCCGTTCCACGTTTCAGTCCCTACCCAGGAAACAGCATATTTGGCGGATGACGCCAACCTGGCAACAGTGAAGGCCGGAAAAAACCAAGACGGGTCAGACATGAGGTTGTGATTCGAGATTGGGTGGGAAACTCCGTCCGGGCCCATCCAACTCCCGACGAGGCATTTGTCTCCCGTGCCAACCACTTCGCCGCGTGGACCGGACGCGAAACTCAGGTCCACCCGGGCAGGGCCGGTGCCAAGGGCCTTGAGTACCGCGGTGCCAGACTCATCATCCGAGCCAGCGATGCGGCGGGCGGAGCCGGAGAGCGTGACGTCCGTGATCGGCGTGGATGAAGCAAGCGCGGCGAGCGCCTTTTGCAAGAACGCGGCGCCTTCGGATGAAGCCGGGGCGGTTTGCTGGGCCGAGGCGGGATTCAACACGAATGCGAACAGCGAAATGCAAAACAGTGCGAAAAGAACCGGAACGAAGCGAGAGCGGGACATGAAGGCCTCCAAGTTGAGGTCCACGGACCATTCGCTGGCTGGGCGAAGGTCGAAAGTCGAAAGTGCAGGAACGTGGGCAACCGTGTCGGACGAATACTTACGGAAAAGCTCTGCGAAGGGGAAGCAGTGGAATGCCGGAGTTTCTCGTAGGGTAAATACCTGGGAAGGCTAATGCCGAACTGGATGATGATTGCGAGCGAGAACGAACGCGAAAGTTTCTGCGCACTCTCCTCGATTGCGGTCCCTTCGACTGCGGGCCGGACCTTCGAGATCGTGGTAGCGCTAACGGGATTCGAACCCGTGTTTCCGCCTTGAGAGGGCGATGTCCTAGACCCCTAGACGATAGCGCCGGAGAGAACAGCGATGTTTGGAGTACAAACTTTCGCGGCAAACATTTTCGCACGGACGGGAAGCGCGAGCAAGGAGCAGGCGAAAGCGCGGCGCACAGGGGATGCGGGCGGAATGGTCATGAGAATTTTCTGAGGCCGAGAGACTCGAGAAGCACGAGCGCCACGAATTGCGTCCCGTGAATGAGATAGCGGCGCCAGAGGCGGCGCGGTTCGCGAGAGAGGCGGAAGAGCCACTCGAAGCCGTGGTCGCGCACCCACGGAGGAGCTTGCGCGAGTCTGCCGGTATGGAAGTCGAAGGCGGCGCCGACACCGATGAGCATCGGAGCGCTGAGCGAAGAGCGGTGGTCGAACATCCACTGTTCCTGTTTGGGTGCGCCGAGGCCGACCCAAACGAGATCCGCGCGAGAGTTGTTGATCATGGCGACGGCGGCGGAATCTTCGTCGGCTGTTTGCGGCCGGAACGGCGGGCAAAATGCGCCGGCGATCTGAAGGCCCGGGAAGCGCGAGGCGAAACGGTTCGCGAGAAGCTCGGCGACGCCGGGCGCGCCACCGTAGAAAAAATGACGATAGCCTTTGCGAGACGTGGCGCGGCAGAACGATTCCATAAGTTCAGGGCCATAGACGCGGCGGCGCAGCGGAAAACCTTTGCGGCGGGCGAGCCACACGAGGGGAAAGCCGTCAGGGACCGCGAGCGCAGCGCCGTTCAAAACCGCTTTGAAACTGGCGCGATGCTGGGCTTCCATAAGGCTGTGCATGTCCGTCACGGCGATGTAGCGGCAGGGTGCGCGCTGCTGGATGCAGGATTCCATGTCGGAAATCACGTCAGGAATCTGAACGGCGCTGATGCGGACGCCAAGCAGTTGAAAAGCAGGGCGAAGCGGCGTGGGGGCGGGGAGTGGCTTGAGCGGGTTCATGATGCTGGCAAGGCGCGGAAGGCAACGAGGTTGTTGGGGAAGAGCGGGAAGCCCATTCTGCGAACGGTGGCCAGCGGAAAGAGTGCGGTCAGGTCGCTGGCGGAAAGAAGATCGATGGGCTCGTAAGTGCGGAGATAACCGGGGGAGAATCGGCAAACTCGTCGCTGCCACCGGGGAGAAAGGAACTGGTAGAAGGGGAGAAGAGTGTGAGGGTCCACCGGAAAGCGGCGGTCCGGAGTCGCGACAAAATAACCCTTGCGAGCGACGCGCCGAATTTCGGCAGCGAAAGATTCCTGTCGTGCGAGGCCGCCGACGTGTTCAATGACGGCATTGGAGAAAACCCAGTCGAACGAGCGATCCGGGAACGGCAGCGAGCAACCGTCGGCGATACCAAAGGTGACATGATCGAGGAGGCAATCGGAGACGGTCCGCGGGTCGAGATTGACGACGTGCACGGAGGAAAAAAAGCGGTAAACGCGCGCGAATTCGCCGCGAATTCCGGTGCCTCCTCCAACGTCCAGAAGCGAATCCGCCGGTCGAGGACGCAAGGCGGAGAAAAACAGGTCGCATTTTTGCGAGCGGAGCCAGCGGTGGAAAGGCGCTATAAGGTTCACGACGCGTTGCATTCAGCGGACCTCTTCGTTGTGGATCGCGATAGGATGAGATTCGATTTCGTGGGGGGCGGGCTCGGGAAGAAGAGAGACGGAACGGGAACGCAGGGCGCGATCGTAAATCGATTCGAGGTGGCGAAGCGCAGCGGCTGAATTGTATTTGGCTTCGTACTCGGCACGAACGGAAGCGCCCATGCGGGCCAATTCTGCCGGGTGATTCCAGGCCCATGCGACTTTTTCGGCGAGGTCGTGCGTATCGGCGGGCGTGAAAAGCAAGCCGGTAACGGAGTCTTCGACGATTTCGGCGCAGGCTCCAAGCCGCGAAGCAATCACGGGCAGGCCGAAGGCGAAGGCCTCGGCGATGGCGAGGGGAAAGTTTTCGAAGCAGGTGCTGGGCACGACAAGGAACCGGGCATTGCGAAGAAGCGCGGGTGTTTGTGTGTGTGGAACGGCGCCGAGCCATGCGATAGACGAATTAAAGGCACTGCGTGCAATCTGCGCGGAGACTTCATTCCGCAACGGACCGTCGCCGGCGATTTGCAGCGAGACTGGAGTACGCAAACGGTTCCACGCGGCGAGGAGTACGCGAATACCTTTCTCTTCAGAAAGCCTGCCGAGATAGAGTGCGTAATCGCCGGGAGTTTCTTTCGATGGTCCGTCGTGCTCAACGAAGTTTGGCTTGACGACGATTTTCTCGGCGGGCAGACCACCTTCGATGAACTTTTGCCGCGCAAAACGGGAGAGTGCGACGTAGACGGCGATTTTACTCCGCCAAGTTCCCATTGCGCGATGCACGGCCGGCATCAGGGCCGCGACGGAAGAGGCGCCACGGCTGTTCCGATAACACGCATGGACGACCGCGGGCCACGCGATGGCGCGATGGAGACACTTTTCGCAGGGTTGGCCTTCGCGGAAAAAAGTGGCGGCCGGACAGAGCAATCGGTAATTGTGAAGCGTTTGAACGACCGGGACGCCGGCGTCCGCGCAGGCGTAAAGGGCGGACGGAGAAATCAACGGAAACGTATTGTGAAAATGCGCGACGTGCGGTTTATCGCGCGCGAGGAGCTCGCGCAATTCGCGGAAAGTTCGGCGAGACCAGATGGTTTCCGAGGCGGCGGTGATGTGATCCAAGAAGGAAGCGCCGAAGAGGTCGGAGTTCGAACGCGAGTACTCGATCACGGCGTGTCCGGCGCGGCGCAGAAGGCGTGATTCGGCGTCGCGCGCGACGTCTTCGCCGCCGTGGTGCTGGTAGGAGTTGTGGACGATGAGGATTTTCACTATGCACACTCGCGGGGAAAGGCAGTCCAGCGGACAGGACGCGCGGCGAAGGTTTCCAAGATCCGCAGGGAGCAGCTCAACGGACCTCCTGCACGCGATTTGCGTGAGGTGAACGAGCTGCGGATGCGCACGGGTCGAGAGCCGTTTGGCATAGCGCACCGTTGGTGACGAAGAGAGGTTTGGAGGCGTAGCGGGAGAGCGCGGACAGGGCTCGCTCGAGGTTTTCCCACTGGTCCTGCTGTTCGATTTCCCAGGAGTGGCCCCAGAGGTGAAAGACGCCGCCTGCTTGGAGCGCGCGCACGAACAAGCGTTCCGCGAGTGCGACCCAATCGCGCGCGCGAACGACGTCGCGAGCGCGGATCGAGAAAATACTGCGCCCGCGCAGGAGGACGTTTCTGGCGTAGGTGGACGGACGGTGCGGAAAGGCCTGGAGGGTCGTAGGTATCAGAAACAAGTTTTTCTTCAGCTCCGGAGGGCGAATGGAAAGCAGCTCCACTGTGCGGGCGCCGAGAAAGCCCGCTGCTCTCACGAGCGGCAACTGGGATGACCGGTACTTTCCTCCGGGGAAGCAAAAGACTTGGCAGGCTTGACCGGTCACGTCCTCGATCCAGCGCCGCGAGCCAGAGAGTTGTTGAACCGCGGCGGCGTTCGAGACGTGGTTCAAGTACACGTGATCGAGGGTGTGGGCGCCGATTTCGAAGCGCCGGCTTAATTCGCGAATCTGATCGGGAGTCATGACGCCGCGGGGAGCGGAGCGGGAAATGTAGAACGTACCGGCGATGCCGTACTTTTCGAGCAAGCCGGCGATGCGCAAGTCAAGAGGATGGCCGTCGTCCCAACTGGTTGTGACGCGGACGATTTGGGTAGATTCGGTCATCGTAATCACTCAGTTTTCTTCGTTTAAGCGCTGCTTCGCTGAAAATCTTGTCCCACGGTGCGTCGAGCAGATTTGCGAGGTGATCATCCGTCGGTCCTTTGCGGCGCATCGGGCTGTTCGCGCCACTTGAAGTGGGAGAATTGCCAGCGCGGTTGCGCCAGACAGCGCACGATCCCGCTGCGAAAGTTTTCGACCATGGCTTCGATCGAGTAGCGCTCGCCGGAGGCGGCGGCGCCATCGCGCAGAGCGGCGAGTCGGTCTTTATCGGAGAGGAGCGCGGAGATGGCCGCGGCGTACGCGGCCGAGTTGGAATCGGTAAGAATGCCGTTGACGCCGTGCTCGAGGTATTCGATTTCCGGGCCATGAATGGGGAGGCGAGTGGCGACGAGCGGAAGCCCGGCGGCGAGGCCATCCAGAACGGCGAGGCCGGCCCTACCGGGCAGGAGAAAGAGATCGGCGATGCCCATGAGGTTGGCCTTGTTTCTGCCGAACTGCGGACCCACGAAATGGATCCAAGGTTTGTCCGCAGCGGCGCGTTTGATTTCGAGTTCGTCGGGGCCGCCCCCGGCGACAATCAGTTGAAAATCGGGCACGGTTTGCCGTATGCGGATGCCGGCGTCGATGAGGAAGGGCAGCGCTTTCACCTTCTGCAGCATTCCGACGAAAATTCCAACGGGCGCGGCGAGAGGAATTTCGAGTCTGGCGCGCAGCAAAGCTTTTGCGTTCGGGCTGAGACTTCGGACGCACGCACGCGTGGCACGCGTGTCAATGGAGTTCTGGACGGCGGTAATTTTGGACGCGGGGACTCCGTGCGCTTGAAGATACCGGGCGGTACCCTGGGTGTAAGCGAACCACCATCTGACCCAGTTCAGCGTTTTCTCCTTGTACCACTCAGAAACTGCGGAACGGTCGGCTTGGAGATTTTCTCCGAGGCCCCAGAAGGCAACACTTTTGAGCTTGCACAACGAGAGCGGCAATAGAAAATGGTTTATGAGGAAGCGATTGGCGTGGTCCACGACCACGAGATCGGCGGCGGCAAGCTGGCGAAAAGCGGATTGCCACAAAAAACACGCCTGGGAGAGCCGGTAGCCGCGGACTTTGACACCAAAATCGTGCGGCAGGTCGCAAGTATCCTGCTGGCCAGCTTCGGCCGCAGGAGGGTCGCTATAGACGACGCGCAATTTGAAGCCGTCATGGGCGAGCGCTGCGTGGAGACGCAAATAGAACGGAAGCCGGTAGCGTTTAATCTGCGCTTCAATGATGAGGACGCGTTTCATGGTGTAGTTGCGAGCTGGCGCTGCGAGAGCTGCAGCAGGCGATCCGCTCAGAGCGCGCGGACCAGCGTGAAGACCTCCTTTCGCGGGCAAACGTACGAGATTTTCATTCCGTACGATTCGAGCAGGGCCAGGGCTTCTCTGGTTCTTTGCGTGCCGATGCTGGAAAGGCGATGGTGAAACTCGACGAGAAGCTGCGTGACGGGAATGCGCCCGCGAACAATTTCCTCGATCACGGTGTATTCGCCACCTTCGATATCCATTTTCAGAACGTCGATGCGGCGGTGACCCTGGAGGCGCATGGCTTCGGACAGCCGCACCACAGGAAGGACGGCAGATTGCGAGCTGTACTGATCGGCGCGCACGAGGGAGTGCGAGATCCAATCGGTGCGCGGAGGCAGATAAAACGTCTCGTCGCCATCGTGGCCAGCGATTCCGACGGCGCGAAAATGAAATTGTGGAGGCACGTCTTGCGAGCGAAGCCAGGACGCGACTTCCGGCGTGGGGTCGAACGCGAAAACATGCACTCCTGCGTGGGCAATCAGCGCTAGGTCGAAGGAAATGTCTTGGCCGATTCCGAGCGAATAGACGATGGACGCGGAATCCACCACCGTGGCGTCCAGGAAGTAGCCGCCATACTCGGAGCCGAATTTTTGAAGATTGCGCGTTAGCTGCGGCCGTGGAGGAGCGAAACGCCATTGGGGATAGGCGCGCAGGTTTCGTACGAGTTGCTTGTGGAGATTCATGCGAACTCACTTTGCTGAGGAAGTGCTGCGCGGACAGGAGCTGCAACGACGGCCGGCGCCTGATCGCGCACCTCAATGCGCGCGGTCAAGTTGTGCGCGATGCCGGCCCAAAACATGAACCAAAGCGACGTCTGTACGGAATCAATGAGCATAGTTGACAAGCCATACAAAAAAACATTGGCGGAGATGGAGATGACGATTGAAGCGAGCAGGGCGCGAAGCAGTCCGTCAGCGGCCCTTGCGGCCCGCAAGGCCCTGAAAGCGATTCGAGCAAAGAAAGTGAAGAATAGGACGGTGGCGGGAAGGCCGAACTGCACGATGGAGTACAAGGCGAGATTGTGAATTTCCTGCGATTCGCGGGATTGCAGGTGGTAGAGGTCTGTGTAACCTCCAAAAAATAGAAGCTCAGGATGCGAACGCACAAGGGCAACCGCCGCCGAGATCATGTCCTCGCGGCCCTGGAACGATCCGAACTGGTCCCAGTCGAAGACTCCAGGAGCGAAAAACAGGGCCGCGAGAACCCCGGCAAGCACAGAAACGGTCACCAGTCGCAGCAGCGATCGCTTGCCGAGGTATAGGTAGCAGACAATGAGGGACGCGGCGTACACGATGAGCCCGGATCGAAAAATAGTGAAGGTCAGACACACGAGCATGACGGCGGCAGCTACAAGGCAAATGCCTCGGCTCGACTTGCGAAGGCTCGGGGAAAAGGCCAGGACGGTGGTGACACACAGCGGAAGCGAAAGGAAACAGGCGAACATGTTAGCGCCGGTAAAGAGACCGACCGGAAGTGTGTCGTTCACGCCGATCCAGTCACCGAAGGCGGATAATTTGGCGAGACCAGTTTTATATGATTGCCATTCCAACTCGATCGGTGCGGCAAGGAATAGATAATTTCCAGAGAAATATTGAATCAAACCGAGCCCTGCATTGGCGACCATAACGGCGATGGTCAGCTTAATAAGCGCGGCAACCTGTCTCGCTCCGATATCAGCGCGTACTAATGCCAGGAAGAAGACGAACGGCAGGACGAAGTCGCGATAGACGCTGGCGGCGTGGGCAGTATTGGATTCGAGAATAACGGCAGGTGCTGCAAGAATCGCTAGAGGCAGAACGAACCACAAATAATCGGCGGAGTGACGGCGTGTGGGCGTACTGCCTGCGATTTTCGGCGGGAAAACGCAAACAAGTCCGACGATAAGAAGCAAAAGCTCCGAAACGTCAAAGCTGAAAGCGGAAAGGCGCACGCGATACTCGAAGCCGAGCAGGAATGGAATAAGAAAGATGATTCGTGCCGGGCGTGATGCGATGCAATACAAGAGGAAAGCCAGGACGCCTACTATGACGGGAATGGCGAGCAAAGAGAGCATGGTCACGTCGTGACCAGGCCGGCGATTTGTGGGCCACGGACTTGCCAATCCCAATCATGGACCATGACTTTGCGCGCGAGTTCGCCGAGAAATTGGCGGCGCCCGGAATCGCGGAAGAGCGAAACGATCTGATGCGCGAAGCCTTCGTCGGAGTGGTCGGCAAGCACGCCAACTTCACAGTTGCGGAAAAGCGGCTCGACTTCACCCACGGGATTCGTAACGGTGGCACGACCGGCGGAGAGAAAATCCAGGATTTTGGACGGCCAGCGCGCGCGGTCGTTGAGGCCGTCTTCGAGCGGGCAGATACAAACGTCCGCGCAACTCAGCGCCCAGGGGTAGGCTTCGTCGGTGATCCAGCCAGCGGGCGCGATGCGGTCCTTGATGGCGAGTTTTTCCGCGAGCGCGAGCGCAGCGCGCGAAACGTTTCCGATCCAGAGAAAGATGGCATTGGGAGCCTGGCGCAAGACTTCGCGGAAGATGCGCATTTCGCGGCACATCGTGCCGTTGCTGACGGCGACGACGATAGAAGAGTCTTCCGGAACGCGGAATCGGCGGCAAGCCTCGGCGCGAGCGAGCGGGCGGATGTAATCGGTCTGCGCACCTTCCGGAACACGGATAACTTTGTCTCGTGGGATGCCGAGGGCAAGGGCGCGCTCTTCGAGGACGCGCGAGGTGACGCTGACGCGCTCGGCGCGGTACCGGATTTTTTCTTCCCAATAGGAATCGAGGCGATGCGCGAGCTTCCACCCGCGGAAGGCATTGGAGCCGCCGCCGAACCAGTCGCACCAGTCAGAATAGAACGCGTAGTTTTTCCAGCTTTGTGACAGGTACACGGGAAGAGAAACGTTGGGCTGATACTCAAAACCGAGCACGGCGTCGTACCGGTTGAAAGCTAGTTCACGGAAGCGGCGCCAGACGTCGAGCGGTCCCCAGCCCGTCCCGGGGAGGAGGCCATTTCCGAAAGACGGACCCTCGATAAGGCGAACCCAAGGGCCATCGCCGCGGGGCGCGCCGGCCTCCGTGAGCCAATCGCACTTGTACGAAACGACCGCGCGGTATCGCGAAGAGCGAGAAACGGTAGCGAGAGTTACGTTGTGGCCGGCGCGCGCCAGTTCGCGCGAGAAATAGAAAGCGCGCCGAAAGGTGCCGACGCCTTTCACAGTGAAATTCAGCGAGAGGATTTTCATCACCGAAGCCTTTCGTTCACGGAGCGGTGCGCGTCATCGCTTTTGCCGCGGATTCGGATTGGCGTGAGTGGGGCTCAACGCCCGGAGCCATCTGGGGTGCAACAGCGGAGCGCCGCCTGCGTTTGCTCGCGAGGGCGTCTGCGAGCAGCGCTAGCGGAGCGTCGATGAAATGAAGCTGGAGTTTAGCGTCCTGCCAAGCGCGGATTTCCTGTTCGAGGTCGCGCGAGGCGCGCACGCGTTTTACGCGCGTCGGAAGGTCCTGCAAGTCGCCGCACAAACATTCGGGGTGGCAAAGCAGCCGGTGATAGGGCTTATCTTGTTCGCCAAAACAGATGCAGCCGAGCGAGGCGGCATCGGCCAAGCCTTGACCGGCTCCGCCACCGCGGCCGAGGCCGAGGTAATACTTCTGGCGAGCGAGTTGGCGGAGAAAATCGGCGGCGTCGCCCCAGCGCGGCGGATCCTCTCCGTGGTACAACCCCGGGGAGAACGAGCGAAATGCGACGGGCATCTGCAGCGTTTTCTGCAGGCGCTGCACGGCAGCTTCGGCGGCTGATACGCTGTCGCCGCTGGGTCCCGCACTGAGGCATGCAATCGTCCGCCAGTCCGCCCAGATCGCTTCTTCGCGCTCCGCGGGCGCGAAGTGCGCGCGCAGCGCTTGCGGGTCGCGCAGATAGGGAAAGGAAACGGCTTGCGGCAAGGTCCGGATCGAAGCGGGCGCGTCCATCATGTGGGCGAGAAAAAGATCGGCGTTGCGCAACGGGCGGCGGAGCGACGCGCGGTAGCGCCGGTCCCAATGCTCGATCAGAAAATAAGAAAACAAAGTGTTTGAGTTGCGGGGAAACTCAAGGATCGGGTCATGCGTAATGACGAGATCGTAGTCGTCGAGCGGCAGATCGCGCACAGGTGTGACGTTTCGCGTGTACTTCGCAAGGATGGTGGCGCGGCCGGGCTGCTTCAGCACCGAATCGTAGGTGTAATCGGTGTGTACCTGTTGCGGAACGACGAACCAGTCCGCTTGCAAAAGCGTCGTCAGTTCCCAATGCACCGCTTTACCGGGCCACAGATTCAGGAACTCTTCGTGGGGGAGCTGCGCCCAACGCACGGAGGACCATGGACCGAAGGTATCGAACAGCTGCTTGACGAAGGCGACTTTCATGCGGCCGCCTCGTTCTGCGCGATTTCGCGAAAGGCGGGATGCGATGGCTTCACGGCGACGACCATCGAGTCGTAGCTCTCGCCCGGCGACCGGCGTCGCACGACGCCGGCGCGGGTGTCGAGGATGAAGAGCTCGTAGCCGTAGCTCTCCAGCAGCCACATCAGCTCCACCGGATGATAGTGGAACGCGGCGGTGCACCAGCTGTAGCCCACGTAGAGAATCAGGGGGGCATCCGGGCGGCGAAGCACGCGGGAGCCGCCCCGAAAGACGAGGAGTTCGGCGCCCTCCACGTCAACCTTCATTACGTCCACATGAGTAATGTTTTCGCGAGTGACGAAGTCATCGAGCGTGATGGTGGAGACGCGTTCGCAGCCAACTCCTTCCGCGTCGGGATAGCTCGGGTTGCGCAGGGAATTGAGGCCGTCCTTGGAGGCCGCGTTGAGAAAGAGTTGCGACTCGCCGGTCGTGTCACTGATGGCGGTGCGTACGGCGCAAATTTCAGGGAGACGATTCAGATGAAGATTATTCTCAAGAATCGCGAATGTGGACGGGCCGGGCTCAAAGGCAAAGATCGTGGCAGCTTGCGCGCGAAGCTTGGCTCCCGCGGCCAGACTGAATACTCCGGAGTTGGCACCTATATCGAAAAACGTCATCCCTGGACGAAGGACGCCAAGAATGAATTCCAACTCCGCGGATTCGAAGCGCAGACCCGACCAGGCACGAAACGCGATGGCTCCTTCGGGAGTCATTTGAAACGGTACGCCGCGCACCTGCGCCTGGATGGGAGCAGCGCGGGTCAACAAGTTTCTAAGCCGGAAGGCCACGCCCAGTCCGGCACGATAGCAGAGGAAAAGCTTGGCGGTCATACGGTGCCAGATTTTCACAAGAATTTCCCTCGGGCTGAGCGATCCTACTGTTCGGCGCCATTTTGCGAGTGGCGCGCCGAAGGCAACGTGGATATCAATCGGCGGCATAGGCCTCCGTTTTGAAGAGCAGCTTGGATGCGCGCAGGTCCCACAGAAAATAGAGAGAACAGGCGAGAACGAGCGCGAAGGAAATGAACAAGGAAATTCCCAGAGTCTGGCGCCGGGTGAATGCAGAGAGGAAAGGACTGGCGGCCGCGGCGATGCCCCACAGCGAAGCGGCAAAGCCAAACGTCCGCCAGTCGAACGGGAGTGCGTAACAGCGCCGGCCAATCAGCGTCATAGCCGCAATACCGCCGGCGAGCGCCGCGGTCCAGGCCAATGCGGCGCCGAGCGCACCGAAGCGCGGCACCAAGAAATAGTTCAGGAGAACGCACAGGAGCATTTCCGCGGTGGCCAGTGGCCCCAGCCAGTGCGTTTTGTACTGAAGATAAATCGGGAGGCTGCTCCAATATTCCAGCAGGCGAAAGATAACCGGCAAAAGCAGCCACGGCAAAAATCGCTGGACGGAGGTGTAGGCGGACCCGGCAAACACCCGGATCACCAGGGGTCCAAAGAGAATGATCAACGCCGCGAGGAGGGCGGCGACAACCAGCGCGTAGCCGATAATTTTGGTGTACGTGATGGGCGCGTTTGGGCGGTGCGATATAGGAAATACCGCTCCCGCCCAAGCGTTGCCGAAGGGCTGCAAGAATCCCATGGCGAGAATATTCGTGATTTTGACGCCGACGGCGTAGCGCGCGACTTCGGTGAGGTTCTGGAAGTGCGCGAGGATATAGCGCCCCGAGGCATCGAGCAGCAGCCCCATGAGCGCGCTCCAGACCAATGGCAAACCGTACCGCAACATTGCGCGAAGCAGATGCCAGCGCACGCGCAAACGCATATTCGGCAAACAGAAGACGAGAAGTACAAGCACGCAGGCGGCGTCACCAACTACCCATCCGCGCAACACTCCGACGACACCTTCACGATGCACCGCGACAAACCAGTATCCTGCTGCCACGAGGCCGAGCAGGCGTGTCACAGCGGACACTCCGTACGCGAAAGGGCGCTGCGCTGCCTGCAGACTGCTTAAGAAAATGGCTTCGCAAGTCCGCAAAAAAACGACCGGCCACAAAAGCCAGGCGTCCAGACGGTGTCCGGCGAGCCATTCGCCGCCGAGCGGGCCGCGCACGATCTCGGCGAGAGCGAACCCGGCGATGGCTGCGGCTAACGATGCCGCTGCGACGCTCGAAGCAAGTATCTCTCCGCGGTGCGCGGGCTCCGTCTCCGCGTACCAGCGCAAGTAGGTTGTTCCGAGGCCCAGTTGGGTAACGGTGACGGTAATCAGCAGGGAAATTTCGACGAGCGCGTACGCGCCAAAGTCGGCCGGGGTCAGGAATCGGGTGTACAGCGGAACGAGCACGAAATTGCCGAGACCTATGACGACAGCGCCAGCGAGGTAGACAGTCGAGTCCCGCACCAGCGGATAAAGGGTCGCCAGCAGCGGATACTTCGCGAACGCGCTCCGGACGCCGCCGCGAGCAGGAGCGTCGGAGCCTGCGACGTCCACGGATTCCACGCTTCGCGAGCTCATTGCCCGCCGCCTTCAAACACGACAGAAATTGTGCGCAGCAGAATGTGTAGATCGCTGCGCAGGCTCCAGTTCTCGATGTATTCGAGGTCGAGCGCCATATTCGTATCGAAAGAAGGGTCGCAGCGGGCGGTGACTTGCCAGAGGCCGGTGACGCCGGGTTTGACGTCCAGACGACGCAGGTGTTCGACGCGGTAACGCTCGCAGTCGTCGATGGGGTGAGGCCGCGGCCCGACCAGGCTCATATCGCCAAAGAGCACGTTAACGAGCTGCGGGAGTTCATCGATGCTGTATTTGCGAAGCCAGCGGCCGCAACGGGTCACGCGCGGGTCGTTCTGCATTTTGAAAAACGGGCCGTGGCGATCGTTTGTCTGGCGGAGTTGGTCCTTCTGCGCGTCGGCTTCGGCGACCATGGTGCGCAGTTTGTAGCAGCGAAACCTCCGGCCCTTCTTTCCGACGCGAAGAGCGGAATACACGACGGGTCCAGGAGAATCGCAGGCAATGCAAACCGCGGCAATCGCAAGCAACGGGGAAGTCAGAACGAGAAGAACGGCGGAACCTAGAACATCCATCGCGCGCTTGATCGCCAAGCCCATCGCCGGGAGCGGCTTGCCATGCAGTTCGATGACGGGAAAGCCGCCGATGCTGGCGACGGGTGCGCACCACGCCAGTCCGTCGTACAAGTCCGGAACCATGTGAAGATTCAGGCGCAAACGGCGCGCTTCGAGAAACAGCTCTTTCACCATCTCGCGGTCGGCCGGAGGAGTGACGAAAAGTTGATCGGCAAAGTGTCCGAGCGCTACTTTGCGCAGGTCGCGCACGGAGCCGAGGACGCGCGCGTCGGCGCTGGGCTGCGGGTCAAGAAAGCCGCAGACGCGGTAACCTAAATGCCAGTTGTCATCAAACCAAGCGGCCAAAGCGCGCCCGACTTTACCCGCACCGACAATCAGGACGCGGGAGACATCTTTCCCGCTGCGCACACGCCGCAAGCCGTACATCCGCCGGGCGTGGCGCCAACCGATGAGTGCGGCAACGCTCCACGCTGCAGTGCCCAAAACAACCAGGCGCGAGATCTCTTTGTTTCCGGAAACAAAAATGAACAAAAGCAAAAGCCCGCTTGCGAACGCCACGGCTTTGATGGTGCGAAAGCCTTCTCGCCACGCGCTGTGCTCCCGGCCGTTGCGATAAGCGTTCAGAGACAGGCAGGAGAGGACGACGAGCGCGGCGTAGAGGAGAAGAAATGCAGGATAGGAAGCCGACCAAAAAATTTTCGGCAGTTCTGTTCGCGAAAGCGCTTCGAAAGGATTTATGGTCGAGATTCCGAACCTCAGCCAGTAAACAGCAATTCCGCCAGCGCAAACGAAAACGAAGTCGGCGCTCGCCAGTGCGGCGCGGTGAATGAATCGATTGGAATCATGCGCACTATTAACGCTTCGTGCAAAGGCGGGAACATGCTGCTCCCAATATCCAGAAGCGGGCTCGCTAGCAGCGAGCGCGCCGACGGCAGGCGGTTCCAATGACCGGCGTGTGGCGGTTCCATTCATTTCGTCACTATCCCAAGCCGTTGCGTGCAGCTTGCGCGAGATCCGCGGTAGTGGTCGGCTCGGAAGTCTCCTCGGTGGAAACGGGAGGCGCGGCTTGTGCGGGCTTGGCGCGAAGCCTGGCCTTCAGCCGCCCGAACGCAGCGCTCGGAAACAGGCGCAACGCATCGGAGCGCAAGGTGGCAGCAACTTCCAACGCAAAACGCTTTTCGGGGTCCTGCGGATCGATTTGCTGCCAAGCCTCGCGGATGAAGATCCACGCGCAGGCTGCCGCGAAGACCAGGGTCGCACCGGCAATAGTGAACAGACCCCGCGGCGGATAGGCTTTCTTCGTGGGCACGATTGCGGCGTCCAGCACTTTGACGCTGGGGATTTCCTTCGCTTCTTCGACTTTGGCAAGTTCATACTGTTGCGTTAGCAACTCGTAGACGGTTTCCTGAATTTTCGTCTGGCGGAACAAATCTGCATACGTTACGCCGAGGATGGGGAGTTGGCGGATGGAAGGATAGGGAAGCGCCCCGGTGTTGGCGGATGCGGAAGAGACCCCCGCCTGACCACCCATCTTGCCGAGTTGGCTTTTGAATTCCGTGATACGCGCTCGCAGGGCGCGGACGCGGACGTTTTGATCGGTGTAGACGGCTTCGAGTCCGTGAAGCTCCGCTTCGGCGGCGATCAGTTGCCCTTCCAATGTGGCGGCTGCTTCCAGCATCGCTTTTCCTTGGGCCGGAATATCAATCGCCGTATTCGTACTTGCGAACGTGCTGAACTTTTCCGCGGCGGCGTCGAGGTCGTGTTTTACCGAGCGCAGCCGCTCTTCAAGGAAAATGCGTTCTCGCCTGGCCGAGGACGTGCTTACTTGCTCGACTAGGCGATTGAGTTGCTCAACGTACGCCTGGGCAATCGCGGCGGCGAGCCGCGGGTCGCGGTCGGTGACGGTAATGCCGATGATTCCGCTCTTATGGTCTTCCACCACGCGCGAGTGAGCAGCCAGTGCCGCGCGTGCGTCTTCCATTTCCCCGGCGCGGTACAAACGCCGCAAATCGAATTGCTCAATAAGCCGGTCCTCGACGGTACGGCTGGCGAGAATCCCGACGAACAATGCGCCGGAGTTCTTTCCTGCAAGCATTTCGCCGGCCAGCCCACCCAGCGCTCCTGTGCTTCCTGCCAATGCGGAGAGTGCCGCCAAGCCGGGTGCGGATTGCCCTTCCGGAGGCATGAGTTGCGCGGTCGCTTCGAAGCGGGGAGGAATCAGAAACGCCAGACCCATACTGCCAAACCCTCCCAAGACGAGAGCCGCGGTCAGAAACCTACGGGAGTTCCAAAGCAGCCGCATACGCTCGATCGCTACGGCTCGGGCATCACGCGAAGCGGCCGGCGCCTGTGGGAAGTCAGACTTTTGTTCCACCGTTGTCACGATTTCAGGAACCCTCGCATTTCATCTGTGGACCAGGGAATTCAGTTGCCCAGGCGCGCAGTCAGGGAATCGCGACAGCAGCGGCCAAAGCACCGGCCTGCGCAATTTGGGCAATGGCCACCAGATTCTTCCAAACGCTTCCGCCGACGACCGCGCGTTCCGGGACAACGATCGTGTCGCCCGGACCAATCGCGGAAGACAGAACACCGCCCGACCACAAGCCGCCGCTTGCGCTGGTGACGGAGCCGCTTGCGCGTAGGATGAAAATTGCTTTCTTGTTCGCCACGCCGGTAGCGCCGCCAGCGCGGGAGAGATACCACGCGGCATTCTTGCCGGGCGTAAACGTGATTGCGTTGGAGTTGTAGACCTGGCCGACAACCAGGACATACCCAGGCTGCTTTGGAATCTCGAGAGTGTCGCCCGCGCGTAACTCGATATCGTCGCTGGAACCCACAAAGCTTTTCTGGTCTTTACGAATCTGTACGACCAGGCGTCCGCTGACCGGCGCGCGGCGAAGGGCATCAATAAGCCGTTGCCGCTGCTGTATGGCGGATTGCTGGAGTGCGGCTTCCTCCGTCCCGCTGGTATTTACGGAGGCCTTGACGACGGTAGCGTCCTGCTCGAGGCGCTGGATCAAGTCTTGCCGGGTCTGCTCCTGAACTCTGCGGACATCGATTCGTTCGAACACGGCGGCTTGGGGATAGGCGGTGGGCAACAGCCCTCCAGCGCGCCGCAGCAGTGAACTGAGCCGTTCACCCGGTTCGATACCGTAGACTCCCGGTCGTGCCACTTCCCCGTGCAGAGTTGCGGAGGCGCCAATATCTTTCCAGCCGGCGCGCTCCGGCACGGTCAAAACGTCGCCATCGTGCAATGGAAGGTTCGCGTCCTTCGCATCGTCGAGGGCGCTGACCAGATCGATGGTTCGCGGAACTGCAGGTTGCGCAAGACCCGCAGCAGAGGAATCCGGAAAGTGCACCAAGTCGGCGTGCGATGGCTCCGCGCTGCGAAGCAGTCCGCCCGCGGAACGCACGAGATCCGAAACTCGCATTCCCGAAACTAGTGGGTAGCGTCCCGGGCGGCCGACTTCGCCGCGAATGGAGACGCTGGCGGGACTCACAATTTCGGGTTGACGATGGATGAGGATGCGGTCGCGAGGTTCGACGAGGATATTGTTCAGCGGGTCGCCGTCAAGCGCGGCCCGCAAAGAAATATTCATTAGTTTTGTGGAGCCATTGGGAAGCCCGCGAAAGAGTTGTGCGGAATCGAGCCACGCCTCGGGAGTGACGCCGCCCGCGTGATAGAGCGCGTCGCGCAGGTGCTCGCTTCCGGAAGTGCGGTAGCGCCCCGGAGCGCGGACTTCGCCGGTTACGAGAATTTCGGGGGCACCTTCCAGATCGTATCGCCCGAAGATGCGAACGGTATCCAGCGGTTCGAGGGTTGGGGCGGACTCCGGGTGTTTGAGGGCTGCCGCGAGATCGAAACTCTTCACAACCGGATGGAAGTCCGGGCTCGCGATACGAACGATTTCCGCGTATTGGTCCGCCGGTTCAGGAAGCAAGTCGTTGAATGTCGGTATGAGGTCCGTCAACTTCATGCCTGGCCGGTAGGAATAGCGGCCCGGGCGCAGGACATGGCCTTCGAGGTAAACGGCGCCGCTGTTATAGGGAGCGATCGGGAAGATGTGAATGACGTCAGCGTCTTGAACGTGAAATTTCTCGAAGGCCGCTCGAAGAGAATCTTTATCAACCGCCTCGCCCAAATCGAGGCTGAGCATAGTGCGCAGCGTGTGCGCCTCCATGCGTTGTACTTCGATGTGGCGAAGGGCCGCGGCGGGCAAGATTCCGCCAGCGAGATCCAGGACTTCGTTCAGAGTGGATTCGCCGTGCAGTTCATAAGTCGCGGGCCTGCGCACCATTCCCTCGACGGTGACGGTGGAACCCAGTGGCGGCACGCGAAGCGAATCGCCGTTTTCCAGCCGCTGCATGTCGCCGCGAACACCGTGCAGCAAGAGGTCGTAAAGGTCCACTTCTTCCAAGCGGGCGTTTCCGCGAAAATGTTCAATCGTTCGAAGCGAGCCGCGCGGAGTAACACCGCCTGCGGCGATAAGAGCATTTAATGGAGTCGAGAGCGAACTGACGTCGTAGGCGCCTGGGGACGTAACTTCCCCCACGACATAAACTCGGACGGTGCGCAGGCGCAAGAGGGAAATGTCTGCCGAAACGTCGCGAAACTGCGTTCGCAATACGCGTTGAACAGCCTGTTGGACTTCTCCGAGAGATTTTCCGGAGACTAGCAGCGGACCGGCTTCGGGGAGCAGCAAACGCCCTTCGCGGTCTACAGTACGAACGAGCCTCTGAGCCACTCCGCCCCACAAATCGATGGAAAGTCCGTCGCCGGGACCGACGACATAGTCTGGCCCGACGGGAAGGTCTATTGGTAGGACGCCGGGGTTGGCCGCGCCGCGCTGAAACACTTTCAGCCCGAACCGTTCCGTGGGCTCCGTTGCGGGGGATGCCTGAACATATAAGTCGTAAAGTGAAGGCGCCTCCGCGTAGGGATTGGGCAGATGCACCATGCGTACAGGTTCGATTGCAAAATCGGAAGAGCTTTCTGATTTTGAAGTGGGATTCGTGCGCTCGTACCAGGTGCGATCCGGTCCTTCGGCCAGTGCGGCGGCTTGCGGCGATGCCGTGCGGCCCGGGGCTGACTCTCGTGCATCGGGTACGGCATCAGCCGCCTGCGGTTGGGAGAGCGGAACGCTGGAGCGATAGCTCTCAGGATTCGCCGGCTCGGCCGAGGGCGCTGGAGCGAGCGCACCCGGCAGTGTTTCGCTACTTAATTCGGTGGTTCTCAGTACTTGCGATGATTGCGCGGGCTCCGGCCGAATACTCGAAGGTGGATAACTTTCAGGAGCGGGCTCCGCGGTCGGATTCTGATCGTGCGGATGTTCATCCGCGAGATCCGAGGTGCTCAAATCCGCCCGTGAAGTGTTGCGAGTTTCGGTCGCTGGTCCCGCGCTTTGTGAAAAAGCGATCGCGCGCTGTTGCAGTACCAGTCGATGCTCGAATGCAACATCCGATTCTGGATTCGGTTTGGCGAGCAGGTATCCATATCGCTGCAGAAGTCGCGTCGCGAGGACGCGCGAATGGAGATCAGTATTGAGGCGTTCGGCGATGGCGTCGTCGGAAAGGTCCGACTCGTCCAGAAGCTGGCCGTTTTCACCGGCGTCTCGCGCCAGGAGCCGCTTGAACTCGACCATCATGCCGGCTTCCCGTGCCAGCACTTCCAGAATCTCCGGGGCAGTGGCGGCGACGCGATCTAGATTGTCGGCCACGATATTCGTAGAATGCAGCGAGCGATTGCTGGCGTATCGCTGATCCGGCATTTCCTTGCTCGCCGTGACTGGAGCGGATTGCGCGCGAGGAGCAGCCTGGGCTGCACGAAGCTCCGGCTCTCCGAATACGATGGTCGGCAAGCCAACAAAAGCAATGGCTATTGCAGCCCGCCAGACGGGAAGAAAGAAACAGTCAGCACCACGATTGCAGGCGGTCATGCGATTCCGCCTTTCCCTTTGGGGGAACCGCGCATGACGGCGAGTAGAGCCTCTTCGCTTGCTTCCATGGATGCGGAATGAATTTCGAGTGAGGCCCAGTAAAAGACGCCTAGATTCGTGTCGGGAGCGAACGCGATAATGCGGAGAGCGGGAAACAAGAGGAAGAGTTGATCGCACAGCGGGGGCCTACGGCGAGATTCGTCGAGCGCGATAAGCAGAAAATCGGGTCTGGTCTCAGCAACCAATGATGGTAGGTCCCTTTCGTTTTCTACTTCTCCGACAACGTTGATTCCGGGCTGTTCGGAAAGCGTGGAAAGCACGAGTTCCCGCAAAAGCCGGGGACGATTGGCCACCAGAACTCGTACGTCCTCTTCCACGGAATCCTCGCGCGCAGACACACCGTAGCGGGTATTGCGCGAAGGGGGCAGGTTGCAAACGGTACGGGGAGGGCGGTACCACACGAGCGCGAAGAAGTACTTGAAGGGCTAAGTTATGGTGGGTACGAAATTAGTATTCCGGCGCCGGACCTTGCGAACGCATCGACGTTGCAGTTGCTGACCCCAGAGCCGGGCGTAGTGCGAAGAATTTATTGCGGCAAGGCTCGCAACGCAGAGCACGCAGCCTGAGCAACCGGCCGACTGGCGAGAATGTCCCAGGAACCTTTTCCGGGGAAATATGCTGAAGATTGAGGTTGCCGCACTGACCGCAGCGCGCGTAGTAAATATACTTCGCTGGAATGGCTCTGGCGCGGAATCGCGTCTCGCAAACGCGACATCGCCAGGGAACGACACCAGCCACGCTAATCACATAATCAAGGAAGTCCCGGCGCCGCGACCGACGGCAGCCGGCGGATTTACATGCTGGGCAAATCATCGAGACCACACTTCGACTATCTCGGAACAGAATAAGGTAAGCGGGGGTGCTCCGGCAAGAGGCGGCTATCGCAAAGTCATCGTACAATGGAGCGCATCATGGCGGATTACACCGAGGAACACGCGCGTGCCGGAATCAGCGCAAAATTGCCGCCGCTAGAGACGTGGCCGAATCAATATCCCGGCTACGTGATTACGACGCGTTTTCCAGAGTATTCTTCCGTGTGTCCGAAAACGGGCCTACCAGATTACGGCACCATAACGATTCAATACATGCCGCGAAAGCAGTGCATCGAACTGAAGGCATTGAAGATGTACTTGCTCGCGTACCGCGATCTGGGAATTTTCTACGAAAACGCGGTCAACAAGATGCTGCACGACATCGTGCAGGCAGTGGATCCGGAATGGTGCGTGGTGCGAGGCGAGTTCACGCCGCGAGGAGGTTTGAGCACGTCGGTGTTTGCGAGGTGGCCTGAGAGGTCGCGGCCGACGAAGCACAGGAAGGCAGCACGGCGACGCTAAGGCGCCGCGGGTGAACCGTTGGGTAGACACAACGAGGCTGGCAGTAGATAATTTCAGTCGTCTCCAGCAACCAATTCGTACAAGGTGATTGAGGAGGGGGAATGAGTATTTCTCCAAATGTGCCGAGCCCGGAAGAGTCGCAGCACTACGAATCCACGGGTACGCCCCGCTGGATCGCGGCGCTCTTCGTGATCCTTTTCGTCGCGATGGGAGCGCTCGGCTTCGTGGGCTATTCCGGAATTACGCGGCTCGAGCAGAATCTTTCGAAAGAACAAGATCAGAGCAAAGTTCTGACCGCGCAGCTTGAGCAGGCGAACGCGCGCCTCGCGGATCTGAAGGGGCACATTGAAGTCACGGAACAGAAAATGGGGATGACCGTGGCGGAGCTCGCCCAGGCCAAAAGCCGCGCAGAGTCCATTCGCAAGGAGCAGATGGATTCCGACCAAAAACTGACGGCGCAGCTCTCGCAGGTGAAAAAGGAGAGCCAGGAACAGATTGGCGCAGTGGCTACGGAAGTCGGCGGAGCGAAGAAGGACATAGAAGCAACCAAGACTGACCTTGAAGCGACGAAGGGCGCGCTGCAACGCAGCATGGGCGACATGAACGTAATGAGTGGCTTGATTGCGCGCAGCCATGACGACCTGGAAGACCTCAAGCGTCGAGGAGATCGCAACTACTACGAATTCACTTTGACGCGGTCAAAGAATGCACAGAAGGTCGGACCGATCCAGCTTTCTTTGACCAAGACAGACCCGAAAAAGTCGAAATACACATTGACCGTTCTTGTGGATGATCGGACGATCGAAAAGAAAGACAAGACCGCGGGAGAACCGGTGCAGTTTTATGTGAAAGGCACCGGGCGTGCGACGCCTTACGAAATTGTCGTCTTCGACGTCGGAAAAAACCAGGCCACCGGTTACCTTTCGACGCCAAAGGACACCGGAGCGAGTTCTGCGCCGGCGGCACCTTCGGCCGCGGCGTCTACGCCGACAGCAACGCCCACAAAACCGAACCAGCAGCGCTGATTAAATTCGGACGAATCCAAGAGTTCCAGCAAAACGACTTGTACCAAGTTTGGAAACAACCGGCACGGGCCGGCTTCTGACCCTTTACACAACAGCTTACGATACGAAGTTGAGCTATGCGCTACGCGAGACATCTTCGAATCGTATTGCTCGGCGGTTTGGTCCTGGTTCTTTGCCCCGCGAGCGTGTTCGCGCAGACTCCTGACCAGAATACGCCCAACATCAAAGTCACGGTAGATCGCGTGAACGTTGGCGTCGTGGTGACCGATGCTGCTGGCCAGTTCATTCAGGGCTTGCATCGGGAGGATTTTCGCATTTTCGATAACGGCGCGGAGCAACCAATCACCGACTTCATGAGTGTAGATGAACCCGCTCAAGTGCTGCTGCTGGTTGAATCTGGTCCGGCCGTTTACTTTTTGCAGGGCGGCCACTTGCGCGCCGTGCAGTTGCTGCTCGACGGCCTATCCGCAAGCGATCGCGTGGCTATCGCCAGGTATGACGAGCGCGCGGAACCGGTTCTCGATTTCGTCAGCGATAAACAGATTGCCGCTGGGACACTGAACGCAATCCATTTCAGCTTTGGGTTCGGCCAGCTAAATCTGGCGTCGAGCCTGCTTACGGCGCTCGATTGGCTAACGCGCGTGCCAGGAAAAAAGTCGCTCGTTCTTTTGTCAACCGGCGTGGACACTTCCCCGCCTGACGCGATGCAACGGCTGTTCGACCGCTTGAAGACTGCAGAAGTCCGAGTACTGGCTGTGTCGCTGGCGGGGACGGTTCCGGGAAGCTCTCCTTCGGGAAAGAAGTCCGCCAAGAGGAACCATGTAGTTGATGAGAAAGCGGAGATCGCCGCAGAAGGATTGGCTCGCGCAAATCAAGAACTGAAGTCCATCGCGGAAGCGAATTCCGGGCGAGCGTATTTCCCGCTCTCTGAAATCGATTTCGAGCAGATTCTGAAAGACATCTCAGAGTTGATTCGGCATGAGTACAGCCTGGGGTTCGAACCGCCGTCGCACGATGGAAAGCTCCACATGATCGGAGTCACGCTCCGTAGCGGCGGCGCCACTCGAACAGCTGCGCCATCCGTCGTGTACCGCATCGATCATCGGCAGGCGTACGTAGCGCCTGGACCGGGAAGCGAATAATCTCCTCCAGCGCAAATTAGACATTTAGGGAGCTTGGCTATCTGAAACGGGAGAATCGCGCGATCCTATTCGAACTGTTTCAGGGTATTCGCCATTTCGCTTAATTTATCGTTCACGAGGGCAAAGACCGTGCCTGCTCCGAACGCCCCCTCGCCATTGCGTTCGCCGGTGCAGGATTTCGTCAAAATCTCAATTCCCTGTTCGATGCGGCTGACCGGCCAGATGTGAAATTTACCCGCGACCACGGCGTCGAGAACATCTTCGCGCAGCATCAGATCTTCGACGTTCGATTGGGGCATGATCACACCTTGCGTGCCCGTCAGACCCCTGATCCGGCAGACGTCAAAAAACCCTTCAATCTTTTCGTTTATGCCGCCGATCGCCTGAATGTCTCCGTGCTGATTCATCGATCCCGTCACGGCAATATCCTGGCGCAACGGAATGCCAGTCAGGGCCGAGACCAGCGCGTAGATCTCCGTCGAACTGGCGCTGTCTCCATCGACGCCGGAATACGATTGCTCAAAACAGATGCTGGCGGCCAACGATAACGGCTTGTCCTGAGCAAACAGGCTGCGCAGATATCCGGCGATAATGTGCACGCCTTTGTCGTGGAACCGCCCGCTTAGATTGCTTTCCCGTTCGATGTTAATGAGGCCGGTTTTCCCGAGCGCCGCGGACGCCGTAATGCGCACCGGTTTGCCGAACGAATAGCCGCCAATTTCTAGCACACTGAGCCCGTTGACTTGTCCCACGCGCTCGCCCGAGACGTCCACAAGCAGCGTGCCTTCTTCGATCATTTCGCGGATGCGGGTTTCGATCAGGTTGTGGCGCTCCATTTTCGATGCCAGGGCGTTTCGCACATGCGCCGCGCGCACGACGGATTCTCCTGTGGCGGCAGCAGCGTAGTGCGCTTCGCGGGCCAGGTCCGCGATATCCACAAATCGGGCCGTTACTTTGTTTCGTCGGCCGGCTTTGCGCACGCCATATTCGAGCATTGCCGCGAACGCGCCGCGGTCGAATGGCGAGAGACTTTCTTTTTCGGAAAGTGTGCGCAAGCGTCCAGCGTACTCGGCGATTACGCCGTCGCTCATGGGCATTTCTTCATCGAACTCCACGCGCACTTTGAAGATTTTCTGAAAGTCTTCTTCGTACTCATAAAGCATTTCGTACAGCTGCCGATCGCCGATCAAGATTACTTTGACGTTGATCTCGATGGCCTCCGGTTTTAATGCACTGCCGCCGAACGGATAAAACATCTCCAAGGGCTGGATTTCGAGCCGGTTGTGATTCAACGTCCTCTTAAGCGCCCGCCAGACACCTGGCTCCGAGAGCGCTTCCAACGAATACATGATCAAGAACCCACCATCAGCGCGCAGCAGGGAACCACCGCGCAGATCCATGAAGTCGCTGGTCCAACCGCCGCGCGCATCGTACGCGCGCTGAATCGTGCCAAATAAATTCGCGTACGTCGGCGTGGTTTCAAAAATCACGGGTGAGGATTCGCCGTCGGAGTGCGCGAGAATCACGTTGACGCCGTATACGCGAAACGGATCGCGCTCCGGCCCCGGGGGCCCCGGGGATTTTGGCAAACCGTCGGGCGATTCGCCTTCCTGTTCGCCTTCGCCCTCGCGCTCCTTGAAAGGGTCGAGGTTGTCCAGCAAGTGGTGGCGGACTTCTTCCAGGTATTCTGCGACGTTCGTCCCCGGATATTTTTCCTTCAACTCTTCGATGACGCCATCCACGAGCACCGAAGCAGCTTCCTGCTCGAGGTAGCTCAACTCACTCGCCAGTTCTCGAGATAAGGTTAGAGTCTTCCGGTAAACGACGGTAAATTCCTGCCGGAATTGTTCGTACTTTCTTTCGATTTCCTCGGCAACCGGCGATTCCAGTTTGCCCTCATGCACCATCTTTGAAATGTCTTCGATGGGTACCATTTGGCCTTCGAGGACGGGGAATATCTCAGGCAGCGCGACTGCCCCGACTTGCATGTGCCCGAGCGCGAACTGCTCGCGCGCGATGCGCCGCGTGAAATCATCCATCAGTTCTTTTTCGCGCACGGTGAAACGCTCGACGATGCGCCCCTTCTGGCGCTGGAACGGTTCGCCCTCGAACACTTGCGGTATCCTTCGCCGCAGAAAATCAACGCCCGCTTGCATGTCTTTCTTGAATGAATTTGCTTGCCCGCGTGGAAGCGAGAGCAGCCTTGGCCGATCCGGGATTTTGAAATTGTTGACGTAACAACGATCGAGAGATGGCTTTGTCGGCGGGTGCAATTCTTCGATCATGTGGGCGATGGTGCCGCCGCGGCTGGTGCCCGCCAATCCACAGACGAAGACGTTGTAACCAGGAGCGGACAACTCCGCGCCCATTTTCAGCGCCCGCAGCGCGCGTTCCTGGCCGATGAAGCCCTCGCGCAGTTCGGCCTGCGCGGTTGTTTCAAACGGAATCCGCGAAAGTTCACAGCGCCAGCGGAGCTTCGCTGGTGGCAGTTCCGCATGTGCCGCAGACGGTCTTAAGCTCTTTGCATTCATCCGAGCCGGGTACTCTAGCACACCCAAGTTGTGCGGGATGGAGATTCGGCGTGACCGTTGCGCATCGCTAAAGTCATGCTGCCACGCGGAATGCTGCGCCAAGCGCTTACGTCGATCGGTTGCCGGGCGCTACGCTTTTCGGATTACCAGCGCGTCGCGGTGGTCCATGTACACCCGGAACACGCCCATCGCTGCGGCGATGATCGTTGGTCCCGCGACCAAGCCTAATAGTCCGAACGCGCCCAAACCGCCGAGCACGCCAATAAACAGCAGCAACTCGTTGAGCCGCGTGCGATTGCGCAGAAGCATGGGCCGCACGATGTTGTCCGCTACCGTCGAGAAGCCGGCGCAGATCGCCAATACCGTTAGTGCCTTTCCCCAGTGGCCCGCGATCAACAGCCAAAGCGATGCGGGAGCCCAAATGAGCGCCGAACCAACCACAGGAACGAGCGAGACAAACGCGATAAGCACACCCCAGAAGATCGGCGCCGCAATCCCGACAATCGCGAACGAGATGCCACCGAGCACGCCTTGAATGGCCGCCAACAGAAGGCCGACCGCGACGCTCGCAAAAATCAGTTCCTTTGACTCCCGCAGCATATCGGCCTGAATTTCTTCGTCGAATGGGAGGAGATGCCGCACGCCTCGTACAACCGCTTCGCCGTCACGGAACATGAAAAAAAGCGCAAAAATCAGGATGAACAGATTTACGAAGAACGTGACCAGGTTTCTGACCAAGCCCGCGAAAATGGAACCCAGAAACGTGGCGACTTTTTCCGCAGCCTGTTTCAACGGATCCGCAATATTGATGGATTGCCACGAAGCCGGCAGATTCAGCGCAATCCATTCTTCGATGCGCATTATCAAAGGCTGGGCCGGACCCTGGCCGTGCACCGCAAGCGCGTTTTGCACACGCGCCGAAGCATCCAACGCTTCCCGTGCGGTTAAGATAAGAATCACAATCGCCGGGACAATCAGCAATAGAGTGACTCCTAGCGTGCTCGTCATAGCGGCCCACGTCGGCTTCATTTTCCGCAGAATCTTGACGTGTACCGGGTAAAAGAAGATCGCTAATACCGCCGACCACGCCAGTGGCTCGAGAAACGGTTCCGCGATCAGGAACACCAGGTAGCCGAGCAGCAGAATAGCGCCGTACGAAAGCACGGTGGTCAATCGGCCACTGGTTGTCGCGTCCGTTGTCAGTATCGGTTTCATGCGCGGTATATAATCAGTCGGAGCTTCTCGAACCAGGTCTCCTTCGCCGGCTCCGAAACGCAACTATGGCGTCAAATTCGACTTCACTAACCGCCTACCAAATTCGCCTTCTTGCTGTACTTGCTTTGATCAATTTTGTCAACTTTGCCGACCGTGCCGTCGTTGTTCCGCTTCTTCCGCTGCTCCGCCAGCAAATGGATTTGACCGACAGCCAACTGGGCTCTTTGCAGTCTGGTTTGTTGATCGTGCTAGCGCTTGCCAGTTGGCCCTGTGGCTTTTTTGCCGACCGTTGGAGTCGCACGCGAATCATCCTCATCGGTATCGTGGTCTGGAGTTTGGCGACCATCGCCTGTGGTTTCGCGCCCTCCTTTATGATGCTGCTCGTGGCTCGTTCTTTAATCGGAGTCGGGGAAGCCGCATACGCCCCCGCAGCACAGTCCATGATTTCCGACTCGTTCCCCTACCAGGGCCGCGCCAAAGCACAAGCGATTTTTGCTGCCGGCATGTTACTCGGAGGCGCGGCCGGCCAGGCGTTCGGCGGGCTCGTGGGCGAAGGGCAAGGTTGGAAGTTCGCGTTCATCGTTGTCGGTGCGATTTGCATGATTCCCGGAATCTTCGTGATCAAGCTGCCGGAGCCGGCACGTCGGCCGCGTTCTGAAGTAGTCCCGATTTCCAGCCTCCTCAGTGTGCCGGCATACCTCGCGATGCTCGTCGCGGGAACGTGCATTACGTTCTCGAGTGTTTCGCTTTTGACCTGGGGCATTGATTTTGCGCGGGATTATAAGGAGTTCAGTCTGCGACAGGCGGCTGTTCTTCTTGCCGGTGTTGCCCTCCTTTCCTTGTTGCTCGGCGTCCTGACGGGGGGCTACCTGGCAGACCGGCTGCATCGAAAATACCCATACGGCCGCATCCTGGTGATCGGTGCAGCATTTCTTCTGGCCGCACCTTTCGTCCTGCTGGCCATCCAAACGGATGAAAAGTGGATCTTTCTGACTGCGCTGTTCATCGGCGGCTACTTCATGTCGTGGTACCACGGCCCCGTCACTGCGGTTTTGCACGACCTGACGCCGCAGCGCGCGCACTCGACGGCCATCGGCGTGTACATGTTTGTCACGCAATTGCTAGGCGCTCTGGGTCCGCAACTCGTCGGGAAAATTTCGGACGCCAGTGATTTGCAACTCGGGCTGCAGGTAGCCACGGCCGTGATGGTGGGTGGTTCGCTTTTGATGTTTTTAGTGATTTATTTCGTGCGGCGCGATGGCTTGCACCATCCGCGGCTGGCGGCGTTCCGCGCAGAAACCGCGGAATAGCAGCAGGATCTCCGGGCCCGGGACCTGATCTTACTTTATGCCCACCTGGTTGATGAGCCGCAGCACATCGTCATGCGCCACGTCGTACACCGGCCGCTCATCCTCTTCTTCCAGACGTTCGCGCAAATATTCCGCGGCTACAAAACTCGCTTCGCGGTCCGTCAGATCGCGCCCGCGCTTTTCGCGAAAATTCACGAACGCCGTGTGAGCCAGCCCGACAACGTGCGCTCCACCGTCGACGAAAAATTTCGTATCAATTGTATCGCTGTGTCTGGTCGCAACCCCGTTCCACATGTGCGAGAACCGGCACTGGTACGTCTGCCCGCTCAGCTTCGACGTCACTTCAAACGCCCCGACGAATTGATTCATTGCCCCGATGTTCGCCAATACCGGCCGTGTCGTCGTCACGATTCTCTCCCAACGCTGTACTTTCTCTTTACGTCTTTACTTCGTTACTTCGGCTCGTTATCGTCCCACCGCCGCCGTTGTCTCCGCGTGACTGTAGCTCTCAATCGCCGCTGCAACGCCCGCGCCTGCCGGAACGCGGAATCCTTGATCGCGTAGCACTTTCTCAAATGCCGAAAGGAACAGCAACACAAACGGCTTCTGGCTGCAGTGTCCCATCAAGCCCACGCGCCAGATCTTCCCCTTCACCGGCCCAAATCCGCCGGAAATTTCGATATTGAATTCTTCGAGAAGTTGATTCCGCACTTTGGCATCGTCAATCCCGCTCGGAATCATCACTGCCGTCACCGTGGGCAGCCGGTCCGCTGGATTCTTCACCAGTAATCCCAGTCCCATGGCCTCCGCGCCCGCGATCAGCGCCAACTGATTCACGCGGTGCCGCTCCCAGCGTTCTTCGAGGCCTTCTTCCACAACAATGCGCATCGCTTCGCGCAATGCAAAAATCAAGGAAATCGGCGGCGTGTGATGATACAGCCGCTCCTTCCCCCAATAATTCATCGCCGTGGTTAAATCGAAATACCAGCTCTGGACTTTCGTCTTGCGCTTCCGAAATGCTTCCTCGGCGTTCGGGCTCACCGTGATCGGCGACATTCCCGGCGGCGCGCTGATGGCTTTTTGCGATCCGCTGAAACAGATATCGATTCGCTCGCGGTCCACGTGCAGTGGCACGGCCGCCAGCGACGCCACGGTGTCCACAACCAGAAGCGCGCCGAACTCATCCGCCACTTTCCGATATGCATCCAGCTTCGTTACAACTCCCGACGAGGTCTCTCCATGTGCCAATCCGATCATCTTTATTTTGCGGCCCTTGCCGGCTTTTCGCACGTCGTCGGCATCCACTGGTAATCCGTACGGCGCTTCTACCTTCGTTACTCTGCTCGTGGCGCGTGAGGCAATCTCATACATGCGGTCGGAGAACGTTCCGTTGACGGCAACAATCGCTTCGTCGCCCTCTTCCAGTGTGTTTAACACCGAAGCTTCGATGCCGCCGGATCCTGAGGCGGATAACGGCATTGTCAACCGGTTCTCCGTTTGAAAGATTTGCCGCATCAGCACTTGCGTCTCGTCCATGCAGACCTTGAACCACGGGTCGAGGTGGCCGACCAGCGGCGCGGCGAGGGCGCGATAGACGCGCGGGTCCACGGACGACGGCCCGGGAGTCAGCATCAATCTATATGGTGGGTTGAGTTCGCCAACCTGTTCCTTCATGTTCTGTGCCCTTCTTTTCTCTGCGGGTCTTTTCGTGAAAACCAATGTCGTACGCGGGTTGCTCTCCAGGGGACAATTGCCGTCGCCGCGTGAAACACAATTTTCCCGCAACCTCGGTGACACCGCAACCGACAAATTGGCCGGAACCGGGCCGTCAATCGCGCTTCCGCCTCTTGAATGATGCTTGCCACGACCGTGGCTGTTACAGGAATCCCGGAGGAATTTGCCACCACCGCCCGGCTCTTGCACAATGAGTGAGAACGCATGGGCACGCAAGCAATCACTCTGAACTCCGCCGCTCGCCAGCGCTATCTCCTGTCGCTTTATTTCGCCGGCTTTTTCCTTACCGGGCTTGAAATCACGCTTGTCGGTCCATTGTTGCCGCAGTTCATCCAACGGTGGACGCTAACAGACTCGCAGGCCGGCATTTTCTTTACCGTGCAATTTGCCGCCTCACTGGCCGGTGTGTGGCTCGCGAGTCTGCTTACACACTATTTCGGGGCGCGAACTCCTCTGATACTCGGCTACGGCTGCATGGGGTTTGGCCTGGCGGCGGTCAATTCATCTTCGATGACCGTCGTGCTTTTTGCCTTGGCGGCGTTGGGCTTGGGCTACGGCCTGGTCGTTCCACCTACGAATCTTGGCGTGGCCCAGATAGGTGGATCGAAGAGTGCATCTCTCGTTAGCCTGGTCAATTTCGCTTGGGGCGCGGGAGCGGTTTCCTGCTCTCCCCTAGTCCTCGTCGCGCTCCGGAACGGAGCTCTCCATCAGTTTCTCTATGTTTTTGCCGCGTTCGGGGCGCTACTTACTGTGGCTTTCTTCGTCGCGGTCTTCCAGGATGCACCTGGAGGAACATCACAGGCGGAGCCGGTGGACATGCGCAATGTCGGAATCACGAGCACGGTGATTCTCGCGGCACTATTCTTTTTGTACGTTGGAATCGAAGTGAGCCTGGGAAGCTGGGCTGCGGCGCACGCCAAGCGGCTTCCGCATAGCGGCGCCGGACTGGCGACCGTGGCTCCCATGTTTTTCTATGGCGGGCTTATGGTCGGGCGCGCTCTTGCGCCGCTCGTACTCGCTCGCGTTCACGAATACCGGCTGGTGCTAGTTGCGCTTTTCGTCGTGCTCGTGGGGAATAGTTTGGTGGTGTTGGCGTGGAATCAGGGTGTGGCTTTTGGCTCCTTAAGTCTGGCGGGGCTCGGCTGCGCGACGATATTTCCGGTCTACATCGCGTGGCTTTCGCGCTGGTACGGTAGCGGAGCGAATCGGGTCAGCGGCCTGATGTTTTCGATGTCTTCCTTGGGATCCGCCATCGCGCCGTGGCTCGTAGGAGTCGTTTCCGCGCACGCCGGTGGACTGCGGATTGGATTGCTCGTTCCACTTTCGTCGGCGATCGTGATGCTTTTTTTGCTGCTCATCGTGCGGCGGCAAGCCGCCGCCTGAGGTATTCTCTTTTTCGTGCAAACAGGTCCGCGGCGCTCACCCACAACCGGGCTTCTTCTCGGATTGTTTATTACGCTCGGGGCTGTCGTGGTGTACTCGCTTTACATCTCCGCGCAGCTCGCCGGCCTGCGCAAGCTGCAAAGCGAATTGGTGGATCGCAACCGTAAGGACTCCCTCCAATTATTGCGTGTTCAGAACGATCTCAATTCCGTTGCGCTGGCAATGCGAGACATGCTTGATTCGAGCCAGCCTTATCCGCTCACGGCATGGACCGCACAGTTCACACGCATTCAAGATGATTTGCACGTGGCGTTGCTGGCGGAAGAGAAACTCGCGAACGCCAGCCGCACAGCCGACCAGCAGGCCTTCCTCAGCCAGTCCGTCGCGCAATTCTGGGACGCGGTGAACCGCATGTTCGCCCTCGCGGCACAAGGCAAAGAAAACGAAGCGCGCGAGCAGATTCGCGTGACGCTCCAGGCCAGACAAGCGTCGCTGAGCACCGCGGTTTCGCGCCTGCTCGTGCAGAATAACGAAGGTGAAGAGCAAGCCGCAGCGCGCATCGCGGAGATTTACGATCGGGTGCAACGTCAGCTGTATGTTTTTCTGGCCGCTATCCTCGTCGCAATTGTTCTCACCAGCTTGTATTTGATCCACAGCAACCGCATCATTTTCGCGGCGCTGGCGAGTCTCTCTGAGCAGCGGAGCGACCTCGCGCAGAAACTGATCTCGACGCAGGAGTCCACGCTGCGGAATATTTCTCGCGAACTTCACGATGAATTCGGGCAGGTTCTGACCGCAATTGGCTCACTTCTCGGGCGCGCCGGTAATCATTTGCCGGAAGGCTCGCGCGTGCGCGAGGACGTGCAGGAAGTCCGCGAGATTGCGCAAGGAACCCTGGACAAAATCCGCACGCTATCGCAGGCGCTCCACCCCGTTCTGCTCGAGGAGGCCGGACTGGTCGCCACACTCGATTGGTACATTCCAAGCGTGCAGCGGCAAACCGGGCTTGTGGTGCACTACGAAAAGTCCGGCCAGAACTTCGCGCTCGCCAGCGCCGCAAGCGTTCACGTATACCGCATTTTGCAAGAGGCACTGAATAACGTAAGCCGGCACGCGGGTACGAAGGAAGCGTGGGTCCATCTCAAATTCTTAGCGAATTCGTTGGAGCTCGCAGTGGAAGATCATGGGAAGGGAATCGCCGCTGACCGCAACGGGCGTGGCATCGGGCTCGTGGCGATGCGCGAACGCGCGGAATTAATAGGAGGCGAACTCGAACTCACGGAGCCAGCGGGTGGCGGCACGACGGTTCGTCTGCGCATCCCCCGCGAGAAAGCGGAGACCCATGCCGAATAAGCTGACCGTCTTGCTCGTGGACGATCACGCGCTGGTTCGTCGCGGATTTCGACGCATTCTCGAAGACGACCCCGAGATTGACGTGGTCGGCGAAGCCAGCGACGGCGAAGAAGCCGTGCGCGCTGCAAACAAAGTGCGGCCCGCGGTGATTGTCATGGATTGCGCGCTTCCTGGGATGAGCGGCTTGGATGCCACGCGGCGAATCCTCGAAACGAGGCCGGACGCTGCGATATTGATGCTGAGCATGCACGCCGAAGATACCCTGGTCCGGCAAGCGCTCGACGCGGGCGCGCGAGGTTACATTCTGAAAAACGCAGTCGACCTCGACTTGGCAAACGCCATCAAGCGCGTGGCCAAAGGCGAAAAAGTGCTCGATGCCCAACTGTCTCGGCCCGTGGCGCTCAAGGGAGAGCGCGAACGCGGCCTGACGCCGCGCGAACTGGACGTTTTGCAGAGGATCGTCGCCGGAAAATCGAACAAGGAAATCGCTGCGGATCTGAACTTGAGCGTGAACACCGTTTCGGTCCATCGGGCCAACATCATGGACGCACTCGGCATCCACAAGACCGCGGAGTTGGTCGTTTACGCAATCCGCAATGGACTGGTAATTTTGCCTTGAGACGCCGCGAATTTCTGGCAAGTGCTTTCGCTGCGGGTATGGTTTCAGCATTCGAACCGGCGGGCTTGCACGGCCAGGGCACTCACGACCTCGGCTTCCATTTTACAAATGTGACTTCGGCCGCGGGCATCGAATTTCAGCATAACAGCGGAGCCTACGGAGGAAAGCTTCTTCCCGAGACGCTCGGCTCCGGCTGCGCGTTCCTTGACTACGACCGCGACGGTTGGCTGGACATTTTGCTGTTGAACGGGATGGATTGGCCCGGCCATCAACGGCGGCGCACTACTCTCCGGCTCTATCGCAACAATCGCAACGGCACGTTCACCGACGTGACGAAAGCTGCGGGTCTCGACATCGAGCTCTATGGAATGGGAGTTGCAGTCGGCGACTACAACAACGACGGCTGGCCGGATATTTTCATCAGTTGTGTCGGCCAGAGCAGGCTTTTTCGAAATACGGGCAAGGGCACGTTCGTTGACGTAACGAAATCGAGCGGCCTGCTCGGCCATGCGGGCTTCAGCACATCAGCATTGTGGTTTGACTTCGACCGCGACGGGCTTCTCGACCTTTTCGTGTGCAATTACGTGCGTTGGTCTCCTGAGCACGACGTCTTCTGCAGCCTTGACGGCAAGCACAAATCCTACTGCACTCCGGAAGCCTATCGCGGCGACACCTGCTGGCTCTTCCACAATCGCGGCGACGGAACGTTTGAAGACGTCACTGCGTCGAGCGGCATTTTCGACAGCAGCTCGAAGTCCCTTGGTGTGGCGATGCTCGACTATGACCAGGACGGCTGGCCGGATTTGCTCGTGGCCAACGACACGCAACCGAACAAGCTCTACAAGAACCTGCGAAACGGGAAATTCAAAGATGTCGGCGTCGAAGCTGGCGTCGCGTTCAGTGCCGACGGCAAAGCGCGCGCCGGAATGGGCGTGGCCGTCGGCGACTTTGAAAATTCCGGCAAGCCCGGCATTGCCATCACGAATTTTGATAACGAAATGATCGGCTTGTATCGCGCTGGGACTTCCGGAACGTTCGATGACATCGCTATGCCATCGGGTCTCGGCGCTGCGTCTCGCAGCACATTGGGATTCGGTTGCGCGTTTTTCGACGCGAATCTCGACGGCTGGTTGGATCTTGCCGTCGCCAACGGCCACATCGATGAAACCGTGCGCAATATTCGCGGAAACGTGGGCTACGCGCAGCCTCCGCAGCTCTTCCTGAATCAGGGCGGCGGAAAGTTTCGCGATGTCGCTCAAGAAGTCGGCGGCGGTTTCGATACTCCCATCGTCGGCCGCGGCCTTGCCTACGGCGACTTTGACCGCGACGGCGATCTTGACCTGCTCCTCACAACGAACAACGGTCCGGCATATCTTTTCCGCAACGATCAGACCGCCGGAAATCGCAGTATCCGATTTCAACTAGTGGGAACGAAATCGAATCGCGACGCCATCGGCGCAGTCGTGAAGCTTTATCACGGCGGCCAGATGCAGTCACGATTGGTCCACGGTGGCTCCAGCTATCTCTCGCAATCCGAATTGGCGGTCACATTCGGTGTCGAAAAAACCAGGCAAATCGACCGGATAACCATAGATTGGCCGAGCGGACGCCACGAAGAATACAAGGATTTGGCGACCGGCCAGACCTACGAAGTTGTTGAAACCAAAGGGATTACGAAATAGCAGGCGCTCTAGTCTTTTTGCACTATTGCCGCGATTTCCGGCTCCGCGTATAAATTGGCCAACATAAGTTGCTTCCCTTCAGACCGATTTCTTGGCGACGCGGAGGCACCCCAAAGCACCCGAGGCCGGATGCCCGCACAACATCCGGCCTCCTTTATTTGTGCGGATGGTTTTGTAAAATAAATCGCCGATGATTAAGGGCCCAATGAGCCGGTGGCGCGCGCGCTGTGTGATTGCGTTGGCTGCGAGCGCGTTGTATTTGTACGGATTCCCGTTCGCGAATCTGCCCTACATCGGCGTAGTGCTGGTGCATCTTGTCGTGGGCGTTCTACTCACGATATTGCTTCTACCTTTTCTGCTCAGTGTCCTGCGCGAGGCGGGACGACTTGCGCAGATCGGATGGGTCCTGCTGGCCATCGGTGCGGTCCTTGGAGTCGCGCTCATTTTTAAAGGCGCAACGACCGCGATGAAGCCACTCCTTTACGCCCACATTTGGGCTTGCGTGTTTGCCGTATTGTTTCTTGCCGCTTCCTGGCTTCAGGCCAGGGGCTGGCTAGGCGGGGGAAGTGCACAACTGGGGATTCGGTTCGCTGCCTTATGCGCCGCGGTGGTGATGATCGCGGCTGGTGAATGGTGGGTGCGAACAGTTGTTTGGAACAACGCTTACCGCATTGCGAACCCAACTATTTCCCCGGCCACCATGGACGACGAAGGGGACGGCCCGCAAGGCAAATTCTTTCCGAGTTCCGCGCAAACCAAGGGCGGCGTCAACATCCCCGCCAAGTATTTCACGCAATCCCAGGCGTGCGAGCGCTGCCACGAAGATATTTACAAACAGTGGTACAGCTCGGCGCATCACTTTTCGTCGTTCAACAATCAGTGGTACCGCAAAAGCATTGAATACATGCAGGACGTCGTCGGCGTAAAGCCTTCGAAGTGGTGTGCCGGCTGCCACGATCCCGCGTTGCTCTTCAGCGGCATGTTTGATACGCCTATTCGACAAATCGAGAACACGCCGGCCGGGAAGGCCGGTCTGAGCTGCCTGATGTGCCACAGCATAGTGCATGTGAAGAGCACGATGGGGCAGGGCGACTTCACCCTGGAGTATCCGGAACTGCACGAACTGGCCGCGAGCGACAACCGATTTGTCCGCGCGATGCACGACTTTGTGGTGAACCTGAATCCTGAGCCGCACCGCCGCACGTTCCTGAAGCCGTTCATGCGCACGCAAACTGCGGAATTCTGCGCTACTTGCCACAAAGTGCATCTGGATGTGCCCGTCAATCACTACCGGTGGGTGCGCGGTTTCAATGAATACGACAACTGGCAGGCGAGCGGGATTTCGGGCCAGGGCGCGCGCTCGTTTTACTACCCGGCGAATCCGATGATGTGCGCGGATTGTCACATGCCGTTGGTCTCGTCGAACGACGCTGGAAACATTAAGGGCTTCGTGCATTCGCACCGCTTCCCGGGCGCGAACACCGCGTTGCCGACAGCCAACGAAGACCACACACAACTGGAGGCCAACAAGAAGTTTTTGCAGGATGGGCAGCTAAGCGTGGACATTTTCGCGGTTTCTCCGGCCGGGAAAGAGACCAACGCATCGGTAGCGTCAACCACGGGAGCGCCTGAGCTATCGACCACATTTGCCGTCGGAGAAGAAGCGGAGCAGTCAGCCGTTGGGAGTGCCACCGCAGAAGTTCGCCCAATTACGGGCCCAATCGGAGAAGTGGACGCCGCAGTGCGCCGTGGCGACGACGTGCGGGTAGACGTCGTCGTGCGCACGCGAAAAGTTGGCCACTTTTTCCCCGGTGGCACGATTGACGCATTCGACGTTTGGCTCGAACTTCAGGCTGTTGATGATAAGGGCCAAACCATTTTTTGGAGTGGCATGGTCGAAGATGGCGGCGCCGGGCCGGTCGAAAAAGGTGCGCACTTTTATCGCTCTCTGCAAATCGATGCGCACGGAAATCCCATCAACAAGCGCAATGCGTGGTCTAGCCGCGCGACGATGTACGCGCACCTGATTCCGCCTGGCGCGGCGGACACCGCGCACTTCCGCGTGCACATCCCGGAAAGCACCGGAGACAAAATCACGCTGCATGCGAAGCTGAACTACCGCAAGTTCATGTGGTGGAATACGCAGTTTGCTTATGCCGGAGAAGCGGAGGACGTGACTGGAGCACCCGCGTTACTTCAAGGCGGAAACGTGACAACGCCGGACTTCGACGACGAGCACTACGTTTTCACAGGTGATACGTCGCAAGTCGTCGGAGAATTGAAACACATTCCCAACCTTCCGATTATCACTGTTGCGCAGGACACGAAATCGCTGAAGGCGCTGCCGCGGAACGCGCTCCCGCCCCAGCCGCAGGTGAAACTTGCGAAAGAAGACTGGACGCGTTGGAACGATTACGGCATCGGTCTCTTTCTGCAAGGCGATCTAAAAGGCGCGGAAGCGGCGTTCGCGAAAATCACAGAAATTGACCCGCAAAATCCCGATGGGTGGGTGAACGTCGGCCGCGCGTTGGTGCAAGAGGGTGATACCGAAGGCGCGAAAAAGGTTCTCGACAAAGCTTTGGCCATCGCGCCTCGGCTGGCTCGCGCGAATTTTTTTTATGCCCGCGTTTTGCGTGAGGAAGGCAACTACGCGGACGCCGCGGCAAAACTTCAGATCGTCCTGGCGCAGTACCCGCGCGACCGCGTAGCGATCAACGAGCTCGGGCGGATTCTCTTCTTGCAGAAACGTTATGCCGACGCCGTGCAGACGTTTCAGCGAACGATCGCGATTGATCCCGAGGATTTACAGGCAAACTACAATCTGATGCTCTGTTACAACGGCCTCGGAGACGAAGTGCACGCGAATGAACACAAGGAACGCTACTTGCGCTTCAAAGCCGATGAAGCGTCGCAAGCGATCACCGGCGCCTACCGGCAAACTCATCCTGACGAGAACCTCGAGCGCCAGCCGATTCACGAGCACGTTTCTGTGCCGCTGGACTTTTTGAAGGCCAAGCAAAAGATGACCGCGCAAAAATCCGCACTCGTTCGTTCGCCGGCGCAAGCGGAATCTGCGGCGGCGCAAGGCTCGGCGCGGAAGCAACGCGCCGGGTCGCGGTGACATGATCGTCGGACGGTTATTCGGGAGACAAAACGCATGACGTGGATCCAAACGATTCGCATGGAAGACGACGCCTCCGTTCGCAAAGCTATTGAGGACGAGCGCAAGCTGTACCCGATCGAATACGCGACACCGGTCGCTGCGGTTTTCGCCGGCGTGGACCAGAGCATCGTCGGCTCGCACTCGCTGTTTCCTAACGTGCTGTTCCATGCCTTCAGCACATTCGGTGCGCTGATGTCCCCGGAACTTCCACTCGTCCGCCGGCAGCACGAAATGATCGCCACCTTGGTCTCGGTCACCAACCGGTGCCATTATTGAATCGAGTCACACGCAGAGTTTCTGCGTCGCGTGACGTTGGATGAAAAAATGGTGGAAGCCCTGAAAAGCGACTATCGTTCCGCGCCAATCAGCCAGCAGGATCGCGCCATGCTCGACTACGTCGTGAAGCTGACTAAGGATGCCACGCAGATTTCTCCCGCAGATCACGAAACGTTGCGCTCGGTTGGATTCGATGACCGCGGCATCTTGCAAATTACTCTAATCGCGTCTTGGTTTAACTACATTAATCGCGTGGCCGATGCGCTGGGCGTTGGCCGTAGTTCCGGCGCGGTGGCAAGGTGAAGCCGCTCGTCCTTGCCGCCTTTGTTTTGTCTGTCGTCTTCGGCGCTGCTTCTTTGGTCGGTTCAAACGCCGCTCCCGCCTCTGCCACGATTACCTTCCGCGACGTCACCCAGCAGGCCGGCCTTCATTTCACGCACAACAACGGCGCGTTCGGCAAAAAATGGCTCCCCGAGACGCTCGGCCCCGGCGTTGCATTCATCGATTACGACAATGACGGCTGGCCGGACATTTTTCTCGTCAATGGCATGGATTGGCCTGGCCACGGCGCCAAACACTCGACTCCGAAGCTGTACCACAACAATCACGACGGAACCTTCACCGACGTCACCCACAAAGCGGGCTTTGACAGTGTCGAGATGTACGGCATGGGAGTTGCCGTCGGTGATTTCGACAACGACGGCTACGACGATGTGTTCGTCACTGCGTATGGCCAAAGCCGGCTCTTTCACAACAACGGCAACGGCACCTTTTCAGACGTTACGCAGAAGGCAGGCCTCGGCGGCGTGCCGGAGTTCAGCACCGGAGCAGCTTGGGTTGACTACGACAAGGATGGGCACCTCGACCTCGTCGTCGCGAACTATGTGCGATGGACTCCCGACACGGACCTCTATTGCACGCTCGATGGCAAAAGCAAATCGTATTGCACTCCCGAATCGTATAAGGGCACTTCCGTGCGGCTCTGGCACAACCGCGGCGACGGCATTTTCGAAGACGTCACGAAAAAAGCGGGCTTGGGCGATCCTACTTCGAAAACGCTCGGCATCGCGGTGCTCGATTACGATGGCGACGGCTGGCCGGATCTCCTGCTTTCGAACGATACGCAACCCAACAAGCTCTATCGCAACAATGGCAACGGAACGTTTACGGAGAAAGCGGTGCTGGCCGGCGTCGCCTTTAGCGAAGACGGTGTAGCGCGCGCGGGAATGGGCGTAGATGCCGCGGATTATGACCGTTCCGGCCATCCGAGCGTCCTGATCACAAACTTCGCGAACCAGATGCTATCGCTCTACCACAATGAAGGCTCGGGTCTTTTCGTGGATGAAGCGCCACGCTCCGAGATCGGCCGCGCCTCGCTCCTTACGCTCGGATTTGGCTGCTTCTTCTTCGACTACGATCTCGATGGCTGGCCGGACGTGTTTGTTGCCAACGGTCACATCGATCCGGACATTCAACGCGTGCAGGCCAACGTCAAATACGCCATGCCCCCGCATCTTTTCCGCAACGTCGGCGAGGGAAAATTCGAAGAAGTGACCAAGTCCATGGGCGCGGCGTTTTCTGTGCCACGCGTTGCGAGGGGCGCTGCGTACGCGGACGTTTTTGGCGACGGCCGTCAGGACATCTTGATGGCGACAAACGCGGGTCCAACGGTTCTGTTTCGCAACGAAGCGGAGGGCGAGCCGAGAAATCAAAGCCTGCGCGTGAAGTTGGTCGGCACAAAATCCAATCGCGACGGTTTGGATGCCACGGTTCGCGTCACCGCCGCCGGCGATACGCAAACGCAAATGTTGCGCAGCGGCTCGAGCTACCTGTCAGCCGGCGAACTCGTCCTCACCTTCGGTCTCGCGCAACACGAAAAAGCGGACGTGGTCGAAGTTCTTTGGCCCAGCGGCCAAACCGACCGCCTCACCAATGTCGCGGTTGGACAGACGATAGTTGTGGCCGAAGGCAAAGGAATCACTTCGGCGCGGCCGTACACGAAAGGCGCGCACTAACTCGCTGCGTGCGCGGAAAGCGAGCGATTTCTGAACCGCGCCGCAACGCCGCTTTCCTGAAGCCATTTTCCCGTGTAGGTCGCCGACAAATCGTGCAGCAACAGAGCGCGTAGGTCGGCTTCGTCGTCCACGTCCATTTCCATGTGTTCATTCCGATGAAACACAATCTTTGCGCCGGCGATTTCAGCTTCGCGTCGGTGTTTGGCCAGACTGTTCGGACCGAAGTGCGACGGAAAAAGCGTCGGCGGCGTGCGTAGAATCGCGTTCGTCCCGTTGCCATCTCGTGAAGAAACCAGCAGAACGCCGGGCGGCGCTAGTTCAATTCCGAGTATGTCGTCTATGTCCGCCGATCGCACCAGCGGAATATCCAGCGGCAGGCGCAGCAGCCTTGTGACGCGTTGTTCCTCGCAAACGCGTGACGCAAAATCCACCGACGCGCTTTCCGAAATCTGTGCTTCTTCGCGTATCACTTCCCAGCCGTTTCGAACCGCGAGTTCCAGAGCCGGCTCGTAGTTCGTCACGACAAAAACTTTCTCGACTCGCCGCGCTCCTTGTATCGCTCTTGTCGTGTCGGCGAGCATCGCCTCCGCCAGCTCGCGCCGCTCGTTTGCGGTCAAGACGCGGGCGAGCCGCTGCTTGGCGTTTCGCAAGTCTTTGATGGGGAGCAGAAGTGCAGTTGGTTCTGGACTTTCCGGCATGAGGACGTCGGCTTGCGTGATATCGTGTGCTCTCGGCTTAGGCCCGCAACAAGAGCGCGCGTCCGTTCATCGTAGCAGAATTGCCCTGCTGTCAGGCAATCGGCCAGGCTGTTTTGCTGCGATTCCGGAGCGCGCGAATTGAGCTTGAGCGGAGTGCGATGAAATGAGCAGAAGAATTGGAATTCTCGGCGGCACCGGACCGGAAGGCGCCGGATTGGCGTACCGCTGGGCGCGCGCGGGTGAAGACGTATTCATCGGTTCGCGAGACGCGCAGCGCGCAGCCGATGCCGCGGTTCAGATTCGTTCGCGAATTGGCGCCAGTGCGAAAATAGATGGCTCCGAGAACGCCAACGTCGTCCAACAATGCGATGTCGTCGTCCTTACCGTGCCGTTTCCCGGCCATGCCCCCCTCTTGAGACAACTGAAAAGCGTCTGGAAGGACGGCACCGTCGTCATTGATACGACCGTCCCGCTGGCAGCAACTGTCGGCGGCGCGGCCACGCGCATGCTCGGCGTGTGGCAAGGCTCCGCAGCAGAACAGGCTCGTGAGTTGCTGCCTGCTGGTGTCAGAGTGGCCGCAGCGTTTCAAAACCTCGGCGCCGAACAGCTTTCCAAGGACGATCCCGTGGATTGCGACATCTTGGTCTGCAGCGACGACGAGAACGCAAAGCGCGTCGCGTTCGAACTCGCAGAAAAAATTCCCGGCGCGCGGCCCATTAACGGCGGCAAACTCGAAAATGCCCGCATCGTCGAATCGCTAACTGCCTTGTTGATCGGGCTCAACATCCGTTACAAAGTGCACGGCGCGGGCATTCGCTTCACGGGATTGCCTGCGCGCTAAGACTGCTGCGCCACGAACGGCATGAATCCGGGAAGCGTCTGGTAAAATTTCACAAGCAGGTCAGCACAAGGATTTTCCGTGAAACTCGTTACTTTTCAAAATGCCGCGCACGAACTTCGCATTGGCGCTGTTGCGCCCGACGGTCGCATCGTCGATCTGAACGCTGCCCATGCGATGTACTTGCAAAAACGCCGTGACCGGGGCGCAGATTCGGCCGCAGCCGCCTCGCTTGTCCCGGCCGAGATGCGCGCGCTATTCGCGCACGGTGACCGTGGCCTTGATACGGCGCGGCAAGCCTACGAGTTTGCGATAAAAGATGCTGCGGAATCCGATCGCCATGGGTCACACCCGATTTTCTTGCGGCGCGACAACGTGCGCATCAAAGCGCCAATCATCCCCAAAAAATTTTTTCACACTGCAGGAAATTTTCGTGAACATCACGAAGAAGCGGAAAAATCCGGCTTTTCTCATCCGGTCCTGCCCTGGATTGTTTTTTTTCAGAATGTGGATGCCATCATCGGTCCTGACGAAGAGATTGTGTACCCCGAGCATTTGACCCAGGAGCTCGATTACGAATTGGAACTCGCCGTCGTGCTGAAGAAATCGGGAAAACATTTTTCAACCGAGCAGGCGCGCGACTACATCGGGGGCTTCGTCATTTTCAACGACGTTACCGCGCGCGACATCCAGCGGCGCGAGATGAAGTCTGGCGTCTTCAGTTTTTGCAAAGGCATCGACACGTTTTGCCCGCTGGGGCCGTACATCGTCACGGCTGACGAGATTCCCGATCCAAATAATCTCGCGATGGAGCTTCGCGTTAACGGCGCGGTGCGCCAGAAATCGCACTCCAGCAAAATGTCCGTGACCGTCCCGGAGATCATCGCGCACTACTCGCCGATGGGATATTCCGCCGGCGACGTGCTTTCCACGGGCACGGTTTCAGGCGTCGCGGCTTTTAGTGGCGATCCAAAATCGCTTTATCTCAGGCCGGGAGACGTTGTGGAGTGCGAAATCGAAAAAATCGGCGTGCTGCGCAATCCCGTCGTTTCGTTCAAAGAAAAGCACAAAGGCGAAAAAGCTACGGCAGCGTAGTCAGCCGGATTGCCGCTGAGTCTGCGCTACCTCTTGCGGAAATGCGGCAGCACTTTTTCCCCGAACAGCCGCGCCTGCTCCAGGCGATCGCTTCCCCACAATTCGAGCAGAATGTGCGTGCAGCCTGCCGCTCGATATTCCTCCAGCCGCGCAATGCACTGATCGGGAGTTCCCGCAATCGCGCAAACTTTGTCGAGAATTTCGTTGCTCACTTTTTGCGCGGCCGCTCTTCGGCCACCGGCTTCCATTGCTTCCGCAATAGGGCGGATCTCGTCAAACGTCAGACCGGCGCATTCCAGCAAGGTGTCCGCCGACCCGCGAATGTTTTGCACCTTGTTTGCGAGATACATCGCCGCCATTTCGCGCGCGCCTTCGCGAGCGGTTCGTGGGTCTTCGCCGATACTGCCGACGATCACCGAGCCGAGATCGAGGTCCCCTTGTTCCTTGCCTGCTTTTCGCGCACCGTCTTCCATCAATTGTCGCGAATGCTTTACGAACTTCGGCGTCGTGATGCTCGCCGTCAACAGTCCGTCTGAATGTGAGCCGGCAAGTCGCTGCAAAACCGGGCCCGTCGCGCCAACATAAATCGGAACACGCCATCGTGGGACGTGTGCATCCGGTTTTAATGCGGGTGAATAGGCCTGAAATGCTTTGCCTTCATAGTTCACCTCGCCGCCGGCGAGCATCGCCTCGATAATTTCGATGCTCTCGCGCATCACCGTTGCAGGCCCGGCGCCTTTTCCTTTTTCACCTTCGCCGATTTCTTTCATGAAAATCTTGGAGGCACCGAGTCCCAGAAGAAACCGGTCTTTGCCCGCCGCTTCTTGCAACACGCGCGCTTCCATGGCGATTTGCACCGGATGGCGCGTGTACGGCGAGATGATGCCCCAGCCGATGGCGATTCGTTTCGTTTCGCGTGCGGCGATCGCCGTAACCGCCGTCGAAGAACGCGCTTCCATCGAATGTTTTCGCCACCACGGATAGGCTTCCGCGAGCCAGAACGTGTCGAAACCGGCGGCGTCGCAGGCCTGCGCCATTTTGACCGTTTCGTCGAGCGGTTCCATGCTCAATTGCAGGATTCCGATTTTGAACGGCATGCTCATCAATGGCTCATCATTGATTCGTAACAAACGGCAATGGCCTTCGCGTCAAGACGGATCCGTCCAGGAATGTTCCAGTCCTTTAATCAATTGCCACATCGCGCGATTCAGCGGGGTCGCTATTCCAAGCTCGGCTCCGCGCTCGGCAATTGCGCCGTTCATAAAGTCCACTTCCGTTTCCCGCTTAGCAAGTATGTCCTGCAGCATGCTGGCTTTGTGCTTGCCGGGAGCGTTCGCGCCTTTCTGCACCATAGCGCGCGGATCGCCGTGCAGTTGAATCCCCAGCGCCTTCGCAACGGCTTCTCCTTCGGCGATCAATGCGTTGAAGAGTTCATTTGTCGGAGGAAACCGTGTCGCTGCGCCGTGATGCAACAAAGTCAACGCGCCGACGGGATTCGTGGAAGCGTTGAATATTAGCTTGGTCCACTGCGCGCCACGTGCATCTTGCAGCGGAATCGTGCGCAGCCCTGCGCGGTTTAGCAGTTCCGAGACTTGTTCTACTCGCGAATACGGTGTGTTGGTCGGTTCGAACGGCCCGATCCAGGTGTCCCCGTTTATGTCGAACCCGGCGTGGCCCGGCTCGACTATATGGCCCGCGGGAAACGTCGTGCCGCGGATAACAAACTGCACGTGCTTCGCCAGAATTTCTTCGTTGCCGACGCCGTTCTGGACTGAGCAAACCGCGCTCTCGGCGCCAAAAATATGCGCGGTCTGTTCAATGGCTTGTCGCGTGTGCGTGCTCTTGGTCGCGACAATTCCGAAGTCGCAGCGTGGAAGTTCTTTTGCGTCGGACGTTGCATGCAAGCGAACGGTGAAATCCGCGGCCCCGCTGATGCGTAGTCCGCGTTCGCGAATCGCCCGCGTGTGTTGCGTCCAGACGTCGTATGCGTGAACTTCCACCTCCGCGAGCCGCGCCAAGTGCGCTCCAAAAATGCTTCCGATCGCTCCGCAGCCGACGATGCAGATTTTCACGCTCATCGCGTCGTTTGCGCCTCAACGCCGGAATAGAAGCGCCACGGAACGCTTGCCAAACATTCGCCTTCCTTCTTTCCGACGCGATACGTGTCCTGCGTATAGAGGCAGACTTGCCCGTCGTGGTCCACGACCTGCGGATGAAAGCTGAGCACCATGTTTTCTTTCAACTCGACGCGTGAATTTGCCCCGATCGCCGGATGTTCGATCATCGTCATTCCGATGGAATGCCCGGTAAGGTGGCCGAGGCTGAATCCGGCTTTATCGAAAATCTCGGCTGCGGCTTTGTGAACTTCGCTCGCCGGCACGCCATCGTGCATTTTTTCCCGCGCCGCTTCCATCGCTGCGGGATAAATATCGCTCATGGCGAGCGTTCTCGGGCTCGGTTTCGCGCGAATCAGCGCGCGAGAAAACTCCACCCAGTAGCCGTCAGCGCCGGCAATTTCGAGCGAATAGAGCAGCAAATCATCTGCCGCAACTTTGCGGAGCGACGGCACCTTGAAGTGCGCTTCCGCTTCTCCGCCGGTGCCGCTGAGGACGATATTCATCATCCGGGGCCCGGCGCCTCGCGCGAAAAAGCGCTCGACCGCCGGAGCCATGATCTCCGCTTCGGACTTACCCGGTTCGTATGCGGCAATCAGCGCATGAAAACCGTCGAGAATGATGTCCATGCTGTCGCGAAAACCGGCCAGCTCTTCTTCGCTTTTGACCGCCCGCGCCATATCGAATTGAAAATCAAACGGAACAATCTCGAACGATCCGCTTTGCAGCACGCGATAGTCGCGAACGGCCATCACGAAATCCAGGCCGTACACGGCGACGCGTTTGCATCCGCGCTTCTCAATCTCTTCACGCAGCCATTTGCCGGGGGCGTCCGGCCACACTTTTTCCTCCACCCACGGCGCCTTTTTGTCTCCGATCCAGCGCGCTTCTCGCGGAAAAACGAGAACCGGTTCTCCGTCCAGTGGAATCCACACGTAAACGTACCGGTGGACAATTTCGAAGCCCGATGTGTAGCGCACGGCTCCTTCGAATCCGGTGTACTGATTGCCGCACACGATGAGCCCGTCGACGCGTTCGGCGGCCATGGCGGTTCGAATGTTTTTGTACCGGCGTGCGATTTCGTTTTGGCTGGTCATCGATGTCGACCCCAAGGCAACCTAGTGCGCTCCGCAAATCTCCGCTGCCGCTAGCGCATACACTCTTGTCGTATTCACGAGCGTTGCGATCGCCACTTTCTCACCCTCGGCGTCACGCGGGCCGCTCGACGGCCCGTAGTTCAGCGTCGCGATGCCGTACCGCGTCAGCACGGAAGCGTCGGAATCCCACACCACCGTCGCGTATTCCGCCGGTTTTCCGAGGACCCGCTCGTGGCACGATTGGACGGCCTTCACCAACGCGTGGTCTCTCGCGATTTCCGCACCAGGCACCGAAACAAACATTTCGTATTCGATTCCGTACTCCGGGTGTCGTTTGCGCAGTTCCATTACGAATTGCTTGATGGAGACGCGCACTTCGGCCAGCGGCATTTTTGGCGGTACGCGCACGTCCAGGAAAATATCCGCTCGTTCCGGAGTCCTGCTGACGCGCCACGGATATCCGGCGCTGATGCAGCCGACATTTACCACTCCCGCCTGCCCATCGTAGGCAGCTTTTTTCTCCCACTCCGCGATCCACTCGTACACTGCCGGAAGAATTTGCTTCAACCGGAAAATCGAGCTCTGCTCCGGCTTTCCCCGCGTGAATGCCGTGTGCACGTAATGCCCGTGCGTCGAGATGCGCGCCCACACTGTCCCGTAGTGTCCGAGCACTAGTTGCATGTCGGTCGGCTCGCCAAGAATGCACATGTCCGGCAGCGCGCCGTGCGTCACGAGGTGGTGCGACCCGACGCCGTACCCGCGAAATTCCTTTCCTACAAACTGGTCGCCCCATTGTGTCTTTTCAATTTCGCCGACGACTGCCGCGATGGTGACGTCACCGTCGAGCTGCGCGCCCGCACGCGCCAGTGCTTTCACTGCTTGCGTGTAACACACCAGCGCGCCTTTCATGTTGTAAATTCCCAGCCCGAAAATCATTCCGTCGCGAATGATGGCATTTGGCTTATAGCCCGCGCCCTTCAGAAAACTCTCGCGGCCCGAATTCGACGTGTCCATGTGGCCGTTGAACATCAAGCTCGTGCCGTTACGTTCGCCCTCCCAAACTCCCACGACGTTCGCCCTCGCGTCCTCCACCTCCTGCCACGACACAGTCAGTCCCGCTTCCTCGAAGGCGCGCCGCATGTAGCGGCCCATCTCGAGTTCTTCGCCCGTCGGGCTCGGAATGTTCACGACGTCGCAGCACATCCGGACGATTTCGTCCTCACGAATCTCCGCGAGTATGGCCTTCTCCAGCGCTGCGTTCATGCCGCCTGGTTTCTCCATTGCAAAATCAAACTCTCCGCCACGTTCACCTCCGGAAATCGTCCGGATACGAGCACAATTTTTCGCAACCGTTTTCCGTCACCAGAAAATTGTCTTCCAGCCGCAAGCCGCCGCCGCCTTCCCAATAGATTCCTGGCTCAATCGCCAGGACCATCCCCGCGCGCATCTGACCCGGCGCCGCTTGATGCGAATACGGTGCCTCGTGCGCGCGCGCGCCCACGCCGTGCGCCACCGGATGCGACGGCTGCCCCGGATAGCCAGCGTCAGCGATTCCGTTTCGAATGATGCGGTCGATCTCCCCAAGTGGTGCGCCGTCGCGCACGCAACCTACGGCGGCGGCAAAGATTTTTAGCAATTGATCGAGCAGACGGTCGTATTTTCGGCTTAGGTCTCCGAGACAGAGGTTCTTTGTAAGGTCGGTCCAGTAACCGTCGGCGCAGACCCAGATTTCGACGAGAGTGGGTTCGTTTTCGATGACGGGGCGATGGCTAGTGGCCGTGAAAGTGGCGATGCCCGGACCAGACCAAACGAGAGTGAAGGCGCGTGCCATTTCAACTTTCCCCTTATAGCCCACGCCAACCGCGTGGATGTGGCCCTCGATCATCGCCGCGACTTCGCTCTCTTTCATGCCGTGAGACAAGTGGTCGTCCGCGTAGTCCATACCAAGGGCGGCGAGCTCGTTGGCAAGGCGCATGCGCTCAATTTCCTGCGGCGTTTTGATCATCCGCAATTCCGCGAGCAACGGCGCGGCATCGACAACTTCCCGGCATCCCGCGCGAAACGCGTCGTAAAATCCCTGCCAATAAACTGTCGGCTCCCCAACCATACGGTCGCAAATTTGCGAGGTCTGCGACAGTTCGATCCCCACCCGCCCGTTCAATTTTCGCTCGCGCAGAACGTCTACGGCCATCTCCACCGCTCGAATCATCGGTGGCCGCGGATCCTTCGCGTGATAAAAAGGGAAGTACCGCACGTCTTTGTTCCACGCGGTGCGCTGCGCTTCGCGAAACTGCGGCTCGATCACCAGAAGCGCGGGCTCGCCTTCGCGCGGAAAAATCGCCAGATCGTAACCCTTCATCGTCCAATAATTCGTCAAGTACAGAACATTGTCCGGCGCCCGCACCACGATCGCGTCGAGTTCGCGCGCCTCCATCGCCTTTCGAACGCGGGCCCATTTCATCTGATCGAGTGGAAAACCCATGCGTTCTCCGCTTACTCCGCAGCCTGACGTTCGCGTGCGGCCACGCTCCACGATTCTTCTTTTCCTTTAATGAGCCGATACAGTGCCGTGTGCAGCGGCGCGGGGACTCCCGCACGGGCGGCTTCGCGAGCGATCGCGCCGCCGAGGAAGTCTACTTCGGTGCGCAGCTTATTGCGAACGTCGTACAGCATCGATGGCGCGTGATTCGTTTGCGCGCCCACTTTGTTCATTTCCCAGGGATCTTCGTATAGCTTTATCCCCAGCGCCGCCGCGACGTTTTTCCCTTCATCGATCAGCGCGTGCAGCAAATGCCCTAGGTCGGAAAATTCTTTTTCATGCGCGTAGTGCACTGTATGCGGCAATTCGGTCAGCGCGGAAACGGCGTTCACCGATGAATTGAAAATCACCTTTGACCATTGCGCCGGGCGCGCATCTTCCAACGCGACTGCTTTCAGCCCCGAGGCAACGATCAAATCCGCGGCTTCCTTCACCAAAGAAAAAGGCGTCTGCGTCGGTTCGAACGGGCCCATCCACGTCGCTGTGTCCAGTTCGTACTGCACGTGCGTGTCGCTGTGTCGGGTCCCGCTCATAAACGTGGTTCCGCGAAGGACATAGGTTTTTGTGAGTCCCGCGATAATCTCTTCCGCGCCGAGCCCGTTCTGCGTCGAAAGCACGGCGCCGCCCGCAAACAAATGCGCTACGGGCGCGACCGCTGCCGTGGTTTGCGTCGCTTTGCACGAAACGATCCCGAGATCACATGGCGGCAACTCCGCCGCGTTCGACGTCGCGCGCAACTGCGCGTGGAATTCGTGGCCGCCCGTAACTCGGATTCCGTGCTCGTTGATTGCGCGCGCGTGCTCCGGCCTGCGAACGAATGCCCACACCTCCGCGACCTTCGCGAGATGCGCGGCATAGATGCTGCCAATCGAACCGCATCCGATAACGCAAACTCGCTTCATGGCAGGGATATTTTCCGAAATCGCGAGCGCCGCGAATCAGTGTGCGCCACGCCGGTGCTCGACTTGAACCATTTTCGCGGATTCGCCCTGATGTGCTTGCGCGATGGCGCGAAACAACGAGTCACCCGTGTTGTGCGAGTCTTCGATGATGACTCCCTCCGGGTACAGCGCGTCTTGCAGCGCTGCGCAAATCGTGTGTACCGGTGCTGCGCCGCCTTCGCCCATGCCCTTCGCTCCGTTAAATGTAAACGGCGACGGCGACTCCATGTGCCCATAAATCAGGTCCGGCATATTCACCGCGGTAATCGGTGTGTAGTCGCTGAATGTTGACGCGAGCAGGTTTCCGTCGGCATCGTACGCGCAGTTTTCCATTAGCGCGGCGCCGATTCCGTGCGCCGCCGACCCGTGCACCTGGCCCTCGACGATGCGCGGATTTATGGCGCGGCCGCAGTCGTCCACGCACGCGTACGCCAGTATTTTCGGCTGGAACGTCTCGCGATCCACTTCGATCACCGCGACGTGCACCTGCGCGGCGTACGTCAGCGTGAGGTTTCCGTATTTCCGTTTCACGTCTGGCAATTGGAACGGCGCGTGGTACACGTGCCGGCAGTTCAACGTCACGTCCCACAACTTTTCCGGCATTCCGGCATTGTTCACGTTCACGAGGTTCGCTAGCGCCCAGTAATTGATGGACTTTTTCTTTCCCTTGACGCGAACTTCCGGTCCTTGTGCTCCCGTGCCGAACTCCAGGTCTTTTTCCTTTGCATGCAAAGCCCAGGCCGCAAGGCGGCTCATTTCGTTGCGCAGCTTCGACGCCGCGCCGTGAATCGCCGCGATTCCGGTCACCGCAAATTGGCTGGCATACGTCCCCGTATGTCCGGTGTAAGCATTCTGCTCCGTGTCGAATCCCGGCTTCACTTTCACCATGTCTGGTGAAATGCTCAGTACGTCGGCCACGACTTGGGATGCGGTTGTCTCGTGTCCCTGCCCCTGGGGGACCGAACCCATGCTGATGACTACTTCTCCGTAGATGTCGAGCTTGGCGATGGCGGCTTTCGATTGCCCGGAAAATGGCGCGCCGGGATTGATGATGCGCGCTTGGCCAAAGTTATTTGTGCCGGAATCGAGCGTCGAGCCAATGCCTAGTCCTACCCAACGGCCCTCTTTTCGCGCCGCGCTTTGCTTCTTCTTCCACTCGTCCCACCCGATCAGCCGCTTCGCCATCGCCAGCATTCCGGCATAGTCGCCGGAGTCGTACACGCACCCGTTCGGTGTCGTGTATGGCATTTCGCTCTTGCGAATGTAATTTCGCGCGCGCATTTCGTCCGTGGGAATGCCGAGCGAATGGCCGCAGATATCGAAAACGCGCTCCATGAACCACAGTTGCTGCATGCGCGAATAGCCGCGGTTCGGCCCTACGGGACATTTGTTGGTCAGCACCTGATTCATTTCGATGCGAATATTCTTCACGCGATAGCAAGCGGGCAGCACCTGCGCCCAGATCACGCAGCCAAGCGGTTCGTAGCGCGGATAGGCGCCACAATCGTCAACGTGTTTCGAATCGATCGCGGTGACCACGCCGTTTTTGTCGAGAGCCACGCGCGTAGCGAGAAACGTTCTTTCATTTCCGTGCGCGCTCGCCTGCATGTGCTCGGTACGCGTCTCGGCCCATTTCACCGGCCGCCCACCGGTTTTGCGCGAAGCCAGGGCGCACAGCGCCATGTACGGATAGTTCGTGATCTTGATTCCGAATCCGCCGCCAATGTCGAAACTCTTCATCGAAATCTGGTCGATTCTTACGCCCAGCGCCGGCGAAAGAAACTGCGCGGCGAATGCCGGAAACGAATTGTTCGACCAATACTCGATCTTTTCCGAGCGCGAATCCCAGACCGCAATCATCGCGTTGTTTTCGAGCGGCGTGCTCGAGAAGCGGTGGAAATGCATGCGCCCGATCTGCACCACGTGCGCGGCCTGTTTAAAAGCTTTCGCGATGTCTCCAAATTCGAAAACGCCGTGCCAGTTACGGTTGGTTCCCATCTCCGGGTGCACCAGATTCGCATCGGTCAGCGCGTCTTCGGCGGTCATCACCGGTGGGAGTGGCTCGTAATCGACTTCCACGAGTTCCGCGGCGTCTTCCGCGATCATCCGCGTTTCCGCCACCACTGCGGCGACCGGATCTCCCTGGTACACGACCTTTTCCACCGCCATCGGGTAATCCGCGATTTTTTGTCCGACGTCCGGCCCGATTTCGATGAACGGCTGAACCATGCCTTTCACTTCCGCGCCCGTGAGTGTGCAAACGACACCTGGAAGTGTCGCGGCTTTTGACACATCCACGCGCGCAATCTTCGCGTGGGCGTACGACGAACGAACGAAGCGGATGTGCAGCATGCCGGGAAGTTTCTGATCGTCGACAAAGATTCCCTTGCCGCGCACCAGGCGGTCTTCTTCGATGCGGCGAATGGGCTGCCCCACCCAATTGGCAGTCGGAGCGGAGCTTTTCGCGTTAGCGCGTTTCGCTTTCGTTGGTTTGAACTTCGTTCGCGCTTTTGCCATGGTTCCGTCTTGATTTCAGTTCAACGCTTTTTTCAGCCCGTCGATCAGTCTCTGCATGTTTTTCTTAGCCAGTGGTTCGAGCAAGCCGCCGGCGAGCGATGCGATGCGGCCCACCACGTTCGATTGCCCACGCCAAATGACTTTGGTGCCGCCGGTCGCGGACTCCAGGTCAAACTCCGCGCGCAAGGTCGTCGAGCCTCCGGGCACGTCTCCGTTTCCGACATAGTGCGCGCTCTTTGGCGGCGTCGCTTCCGCCAGCGTCATCTTGACGGCTGCCGTTCCGCGGATATGCGAAATCCCAACCCGCAGTTTCACGCTGAAATTGCGGTCGTCAACTTGCTCCATGCTCTGAAAATCGGGCAGCAAGGGACAGAATTGTTTTGGATCGACCAGAAAATCGTAAACCTCTTGCTGCGGTTTCTTCACCACGAAGTCGCCACCGAATTTGATCTCCATGGCTAGCGCTTCTCCGTGGCTGCTGCGGCCGCGCGGACCGCTTTGAAAATGTTCTGATAGCCCGTGCAGCGGCAGGTGTTGCCCGCGATAGCTTTGCGAATCTGCTGGTCCGTAGGTTGCGGCGTTTTAGAGAGCAAATGCACCGTGGACAAAAGCAATCCCGGCGTGCAGTAACCGCATTGCAGGCCGTGGCAATCAGCGAATGCTTTTTGAACGCGATGCAGTTCGCCCTTGGCAGAGAGCCCTTCCACCGTCGTGATTTCGCATCCATCGGCCATGGCCGCAAATATCGTGCAGGACTTCACCGTGCGCCCATCGAGCAAAACCGTGCAAGCACCGCAATACGTCGTGTCGCAACCGATGTGCGTGCCCGTGAGATTCAGGTGTTCGCGCAGAAATTCGACAAGCAACGTGCGCGGCTCGACCGTAGCTTCGCGCGCCTCGCCGTTGACGCGCACTTGCACCCGGATTTTTTCAGCGTCCGGCATATTCGTGTCCCGCTTCTACCTTTTCGCCGCGCGCTCGCCGCAACGCGATATGAATGGCCCGCTTCAACAGCGCCGCCACGAGCGCCCGCTTGTACTCCGCGCTGCCTCGCTGATCGCTCTGCGGCTCGGCGCTTTCCCGGCAGGCGTCGGCCGCGTTTTGCATCGCCTTCGCATCCAGATCCTTGCCGCGTAGCGCGGATTCGGCTGCACTCGCTCGCTGCGCTGTTAAGCCCACGCATCCAAGCGCGATGCGCGAGTCCTTGCAGGTGTTCTTTCCGTCCAGCGTAAGCTGCACTGCTGCGCTCGCGGTGGCATAAACTGGCGCACAACGTTTGAACGCGAGGTAGGCTCCCCCGCTGCGTGGCGCCGGTGTTTTTACACGCACCTCAGCGACCAGTTCTCCTAGCTTCAGCACGGTCGTGTAAGCATCTGTGATGAAATCTTCGAGTGGGATAACGCGCTCGCCCTTCGATCCAACGCACCGCACGGAAGTCTCGAGCGTCAACAGCGTTGTATTCCAATCTCCGCTCGGATCCGCTTCCGCCAGCGAACCGCCGATCGTTCCTTGATTTCGCACTTGCACGTCAGCAATGCCGGCCGCGCAATCGTGAAGGATCGGGATGGCTGCTGCAATCTCGGAGTTTTCGATGTCTGTGTGTCGCGCCAATGCGCCGAAGCAAATCTCTCCGTTCCGTTGCTCGATTCCCCGCAAACCGGGAACACGATTGATGTCCACGAGCGCGGCCGGTTTTGCCAGGCGCATTTTCATGAGTGGAATCAGGCTTTGCCCGCCGGCCAGCGGGCGTGCTTCGTCGCCCAATTGCTCGAGCAACTTTGACGCTTCTGCGAGCGTCGCGGCGCGGTGATAGGAAAAAGGCGCGGGATACACGATTTCTCGAAGAAATCCCTTCGTTGACAGTGCGGCTCGCGGTTTATGTATGCGTCCGACGCGAGCATGCGAACCGCGCGCATTGTAGTTCGACCGCGGCAGTGTGACAAGACGCGGGCGCTCGAACTCATGTCACTGCTTCGTGACGAAGTTCCTGCAAAGCGCCGCTGCCCCGGCAATTCCGGCGTTTTCTCCAAAGTGGGCCGGCACAATCGGAATCTCGCATGCGCGCTGATTTTCGCAGCAACCAGGCAGCCGCTCGCTGATTCTCTTGAGCAACGGCTTGAGCATCGCGCTGACGCCACCGCCAATGACGATAATCTCCGGCTCGAGCAAGTCAATGATATTGCCAAGCCAATGCGCCAGGTATTCGATCGTCTGATCCAGAACCTCTCTGGCGAGGCGATCTCCTTTCGCAAACGCCTGCCCCACCATTTCACAGGTCACTTCGCCCGGCTTGCCGTTGCAAAGGGCAAGAAGAATGCTGGAATCGCGCGGCCGCTTTTCCAGTTGCGCCTTCGCCGCGCGTGCAATTGCCGGACCAGCCGCGAGCGCCTCGATGCATCCGCGCTTGCCGCAAGCGCACTTGACTCCGCGAAAATCGATGCTGACGTGCCCGCCTTCGCCCGCTGCTCCCGTTCGTCCGTGAAGGATTTTTCCATCGAGCACAATGCCGGTGCCGATTCCGGTTCCGATGGTTGCGTAGAAGACATTTTGAAATCCGTGTCCTGCGCCCCAGATCGTTTCCGCCAAAGCCGCGGCGTTGGCGTCGTTGTCCAACTGCACCGGCAACTGAAAGGATTTCGAGATTCGCTCGGCTAGACGGTAATTCCGCCAGCAGGGCACGTTCGGAGGATTGATGATGACGCCTGCGCGCGGATCAAGCGGACCTGGCGCGCACAATCCAATCGCTCGGATTTTCCGTGATTCCGGTTTCGCGCCGCGAAGCAGTTGTTCGATCGTGGCCTTGACCGCCGCGAGTCCGTGTTCGGCGGAGCCGGTTACGGGCATCGGCGTTCGCGTTTGCTGCCGAATTTCGCCGGTGGCGCAATCCACGATTCCCGCGGCTACTTTTGTGCCGCCGATGTCCACGCCGATTACTAGGGTTTCTAAGTGGCCCGAGTTCCGCGAGCGCGGCCCTATACGCGCACGCAATTTCTTCTTGGTCTGCTTGGCGATTGGCATTGGAAACGTTCAAAGCGTTCGAAGAAAACGGCGATTACGAGCCTTTCCGATGGGGCGGCAGCATAATGCCGCCTTCCGCGATGTACGACAAGCGAACAATCATCGCGCATTCCGCCGACGAATAGCTTCTCCGCGCAGGCGGAACGGGCTCGCGCGAAATGGAGCCGCTTGCTGCGATCTCGTGCTTTTCGCACAGTCTTTTTTCTGCTTGCTTCCTCTCTCGATAAGATGGCAAATATGCTTGCGCTCGCGAATCCTGCTCGGGAGGTCTTGTGGCGTCCAATGACACGTTTGATTTAGTCGTGATCGGCTGCGGCCCGGCCGGGGAAAAGGCCGGCGCGCAGGCGGCGTATTTCGGCAAACGCGTGGCCGTCATCGAGCGCGATAGAAACGTAGGCGGAAGCTGCATCAATACCGGGACCGTTCCGAGCAAGACGCTCCGCGAATCCGCCTTGTATTTTTCCGGACTCAAACAACGCGGCCTCTACGGAATTGATTACTCGCTGAAGGAAAATCTGAGCGTGCAGGATTTCATGCACCACGAGCGCGCGGTGGTCGAGATGGAGCGCCAGCGCATCCTGAAAAATCTCGAACTGCATCACATCGAGTTGGTCCGCGGCCAGGCGTCGTTCGAGGATACGCACACTGTCGCGGTCAGCGGCGCGAGCGGGGCTCGCCGTTTGCGCGGTGAAGTCATACTGATCGCCACCGGCTCGCGGCCGCACCGTCCTCCGGAAATCGCATTCGACGACGTGCACACCTTCGATTCGGACACGTTTCTTCAAATGGACCGCATTCCCAAAAGTCTCGCGGTCATCGGCGGCGGCGTCATCGGCTGCGAATACGCTTCCATCTTCATGGCGCTGGGCGTCGAGGTTACGCTGGTGGACGGCCGCGACCGCCTGTTGCCGTTCCTCGACAATGAAATCTCTGATCGCTTGCGCGACCGTCTGGCTGCTCTCGGCATGCGTTTTCTGTTCAATGAGCGACCGACGCGCGTCGAAAATTCCGCAAGTGGCGCGCGGCTGACGATGAAGAGCGGAAAGGTTTTACAAACCGAGGCCGCGCTATTCGCCGCTGGACGCCGCGCCGCCGTGGACGGACTCGCGCTGGAAAAAGCCGGCCTGGCTATCAACGACCGCGGCTACATTCCCGTGAGCGAAAATTTCTGTACGGCTGTTCCAAACATCTACGCCGCTGGCGACGTCATCGGTTTTCCCGCGCTCGCTTCCACATCCATGGAGCAGGGGCGCGTGGCCGTCTGCCACGCGTTCGGGTTTAAGTACAAGCAGCGGGTTGCGTCCATGCTTCCGATGGGCATCTACACGATTCCGGAAATTTCCGCCGCAGGCGAAACGGAAGAGTCTTGCAGGGAAAAAAAGATCGAGTATTGCGTGGGCCGCGCGCATTATGACAACAACGCCCGCGGCCACATCATCGGCGACACGGCGGGAATGCTGAAACTCATTTTTGCGCGCGAAAACCGCAAGCTGCTGGGCGTCAGCCTGATCGGAGAGGGCGCCACGGAGCTCATTCACGTCGGCCTGGCGATCCTCGATACCGGCGGCTCGATTGATGAGTTCATCCAGCAGGTGTTTAACTACCCCACGTTGAGCGAAATGTATAAATACGCCGCCTACGACGGACTGGGCAATCTGGCCGGCCACAAATTGCGCGAGGGTTAAGCCGTGCGTTCCACGCTCGTACTTGTTCTGCTTGCTGCTGCAGTTGCTCTGTGCGCGCAACCTGCTCGCGAACGGAGCTATCTCGGCTTCGACCGGAATATTTATCCCGGCGACGAGGCGCTGCCGATTTTGCGCAAAACTTTCTCCTTCGCAAGTTACTGGCTGAGTCCGCCTCCTGGCGAAACGACGAACACATGGTCCGGCAAACGGGACATGCTGAAGAAGAACGGCTTCGGATTCGTCGTGTTGTTTCGCGGCAGGAAAGACGAGGATCTGAAAAGCATCGAAGATGCCGCGGATAAGGGTGAAGCCGACGCTGCGGCAACGGTTAGCGCCGCGCAACGCGAAGGATTCACTTCGCAAACCATTATTTACCTGGACATTGAAGAAGGTGGCCGCCTCTCGCCCAAATACCACAAATACATCATCAGCTGGCTACGGCGCCTCACTCCTTCGTTTCGCGGCGGCTTTTACTGCTCTGCGATTCCCGTAAACGAAGGCGGCGGCAGAACCATCACCGCCTGCGAAGACATATCGAATGACCTATTTGCGCGTTCGCGCGAGTTTTCTCTTTGGGCTTACAACGATGCCTGCCCGCCATCTCCCGGTTGCGCGTTTCCCGCGAATCCTCCCTCACCTTCGACCGCCGGTCCGAAGCTCTGCACCGATTGCATCAAGATTTGGCAGTTTGCACAGTCCCCTCGCCGAAAGGAATTCACCGCCCACTGCCCGCCGGGATATGCCAAAGACAACAATTGCTACGCCCCCGGCGACAGTGCCCATCGTTGGCATCTGGATTTGAACACCGCCACTTCGCCTGATCCATCCGGAGGCGCCAAGTAAGAAAAAATAGGGCGCCCGAAGGCGCCCTGTTGCAGTTGCGAAAACGTGGGATTCGCAAGAAATAGCTGCAAGAAATTTAGATTTGGCCAAGTCCGCCGTCTACCGGAACCTCTGCGCCGGTAATGAACGACGCATCCGCCGACGCAAGGAACGCCACGGCGCTGGCAATCTCAGAAGGCTCGCCGATCCGCTTCATGGGCACTTGCCCAACGATGTCGCGGACCATCTGCTCGAGTTGTTCCTGCGGCAAGCCGGCGCGCGCGAATCCTTCCGGCGTGTTAATCGGGCCCGGGCTCACCGCGTTGACGCGAATTCCGCGATCGACGAGCTCGGCGGCCAGAGAACGCGTAAACGAACGCAGGGCGGATTTGGTCGCGGCATAGACCGAGCCGTTGACCATGCCGATGTGGCCGGCGACCGAGGTGTTGATGATGATAGAAGCGCCGTCATTCAGGAAGGGCAGCGCTTTCTGGATGGTGAAGTACACGCCCTTGGCGTTGATGTCGAAGAGCTCATCGTAGAATTCCGAAGTTGTCGCGGATGCGGGCGCGAATTTGTAGACGCCCGCGTTCGCGAAGAGGACGTCGATTTTCCCGACCTTTTCTGACACTGTTGCGTACAGATTGTCCAAATCCGCCGCTTTGGAAACGTCGGTGCGAATGGCCAACACATCCTTGCCGATCTGCTTTGCTGCTTCGTCGAGGGTCTTCTGGTTCCGGCCGGCAATCACGACGCGGGCGCCCTCGTCATGAAGCCGCTTTGCCGACGCCAACCCGATGCCGCTGTTACCGCCGGTGATCACCGCTACTTTTCCTTGTAATCTTTTCATGGTCTTCTCCGTATTAAGTACTGCGAAATCCGTTTCCCGGGATTTTGGCCATCCTGCTCGCCGTTCCCGCATTTCGATATTTAGATGACTGTCGAAACGTTCGGTTGCATCTTTATTTCAAGGCAGCTAAACTGCCGGTAATACCATGAACCGCGCGCAAATCGAGAAAATCTCCAAAGCTTTGGCCGACCAGACTCGCCTCAAAATCTTCGAAGCTATTTCCGCGGCCGGCCAGATGAACTGCGGCGAAATCGTCTCCATGCGCGGTGTAACACCGGCCACGGTTTCGCATCACCTGAAGGTTTTAAACGAAGCCAGTTTGGTGCAGTGCCGACGCGAGGGGCAGTTCGTGTACAGCCGCGCGGTCCCGCAAATATTGCTGGAGTACACGCGCGCGCTGGTCACGCTGGCAAGGGCGAAGAGAACAAGGCGCAAGAGTTGAGGCGGTGGACTAGTCGGTTGGATTTCGCGGGAATTTGAAGTAGGGAAGCCGGACGCCGTTGATGGAAATCTGATCCGCGCGGATACCCACGGGCGCTTCGAACCCCAGCGTTCCGCCGTTCGTCACGTAATCGTCTTCGTCCACTCCGTCGCCGCTGACGCCGAGACCTCCGATGAGTATTCCATTTCGGTAGAGGCCGGCGCTGCCGGGGAAAAAAACGATACCGCTTTTATTTGCATTGGGCGGTCCAGTCTGCATGCCTTGCGTGCAGGGATTCGCCACGTCCTGCAAATACAAATTGAAAAAAGGACCGGCGCCGGACCCGTCAATGCCCGGTGGGAACATCGGTTGCGCGCCGAAGCTGATGGTCCGGTTCGTTACCGCGGTGCCCATCGGCACGCCTGGCAAATCCAAAGCGGCCCGGGCGGAGCTATTGAAATACACCATGTTGCGGGCTTTGCTCGCGGCAACGTCAATACTGAAAACCGTGGAGTCCGCCATGCGGCGAAGTCCGAGAATGGTGCCGTCGAGGTCGGCCACAGCGATTACCATGCGTGTGCGCGAACCGATCGGCAAGCGAATCGCTGCACGTGTCGTGTTGGCAGTGGCTTCCGCGTTATTCAAAATGGTTTGCACGTCGGACGCGCTCAAGCCCCCGAGCGGGCCGGCCGCCGGCGTAATCAGATCGCCGTCGGGCGGTTGCCCAGCGCTGGTCGTTGGCGCAACGAAAAAATTTCCCGTCCCGGTAACCGGCCCCGCGGAGACTGCGCTCGGGCGTGTCGTCTGGTTGATGAACGGAAGTGCGACGCCACCAATAAACACCACGCCGGGAGACGCGGGAGTAGGGCCAAAGACGTCTGACGGGCCGCTGCGCTGGGCTGTCGCGCCGGACAACGCCGCGAACTCGGCGACGTTGAGATCGCTTGCCGCAGTCACCACACCAATTCCGCCGACCACCACGTTTTTGTAAAAAATCGGCACGCCGCCGGGATTCACGGCCAGCGCATTGGAATCGTTGACGTCCGCTTTGCCGGTGGCAACGCCCGGCCCGAATCCGCCGCCAAGCGCGAGAGACGGCGGAATTTGACTTTGAAAAGCCGCTCCGGGGACAAGCGTGCAGCCGCGATTGGTATTTTCAATTCCGTAGAGATCGCCAGGAGGTTGGTTCGTCACGCCCGGAGGAAAGTGAATGCCGCTGATGAAGCGCACTGTCCGCGAAGAAAGCGGCGCCTGATCGTTGCTGAAGAACGCTCCCGTGCGCGCCAGGGCAACCGCCAAATCATTTGCGTCCAGCGATTGACCGAAATTTCCCATTCCCGTAGCAGGCGCATTTTGCGTGCGGAATACTCCCAGCGCAAACCCCGCGCGGTCCACTACCGCAACGACCATATCCACATTCACCGAATTCACGGCCGCCTGAACGATTTGCTGCACATCCGCGGCCTGCAACGCTTGCACGCTGGGAACGGGCGGTGCGGGCACCTGTGTGACGCTTCCGCCGCAGCCTACAAGTAACAGCACCAAGGCTCCGGCTAGGCCGAGCGCGAGCACGATGCCCAGCACAAGAATCTTTCGGCGTTGGCGCAAGGCGCTGCCGGCTCCGACGGGCCTCCGGATGGAATGATTTTTCGCCATGGAGAGTAAATCCCTAAGTAACACGCCGTCGCGCGCACCTCAACGGCTCGCAGCAATTGCGGTTCCTATCGGTGAATGTTGGCACTTAGTGTGAATCGTAATCGCTTGTATTCATGCCGCGAGGAAATGGGTTGCCCGCGCGCCATCCTTATTGTTAGCTAGAAACTCGATCCACGTTTCCATGCGAATCGTCTTTCCGGCGGAAAGCGGGCTTGCTTTGGCCTTGCGGAATTGCCGATGCATTTGCGGAGCGGTGTACGGACAGATGCTTGTGCTCGCGCTGTGTTGCACTGCCAGCGCGGCGCGTGCCGCCTTGCAATCCGCGAACGCGGGACAGGGAACCGCTGAAAAACCGACGCAGGCGGTGCCGGAGCGGCGGATTCCGCGGCAGCAGGCGTTGACCACCGCCGCACTCGACGGCACGGTGCGCGAAACGATTTCTGGAGCCGAATCTCGCCCCGTGGCCGCAGCATCCATCACGCTTCGCAATTTGCAGAGCGGAGAAATCACACGCGGATCTACGACGTCCGAAGGCGTTTTCCGCATTTTGCTGCTTCCGCCAGATCACTACGAATTGCGCGTGGAAGCGGAGCGTTATTCGCCATTCGTGCTTCCCGACCTCACGCTCACAGCAAACGAAGTCACGACTCTAAACATTACGCTTTTCAGCGCGGCGAACACGGAATTGCAACCGCGGCTTCCGCGCCTGCCGGAACTCGGCCCCGCGCCGCCGGCCGGCGTTTCCTCGCCCAACGGCTCGTACCGTGAGCTGCGTCACCGTCTGGATTCCGATCCCGGCTACATCGCGGAATTGGCGCCGGAGTATTTGCCGCCGGTGGCTGATACTTTCAACGCGGTCCCCAATCGCTGGGCGCTGGCGCAGCCCGACTATCGTCGGTATCCGCAAAAAGGCGAATATCTTTACACGACACCGCACTGGTACGACCCCTTCAATCGGAATCGTTTTAAGGGCGACGAACCCATCTGGCCGGAAGCGCTTGGTCAGCAGGTGTTCCTCGATTTCACCGCAACTGCCGAAACGTTTTTCGACGGCCGGCGGGTTCCTTCGCCAAGCGGCGTTAGCGCGGCGCAACCGGGCAGCGCGGGCTTCTTCGGTCGCGGCGAACAGGCCTTCTTCGATCAGACGTTTCGCTTCAGCTTCGATCTTTTTCACGGGGATGCCTCCTTCAAACCGGTGGACTGGCGCATTCGAATTACGCCGGAGCTCAGCCTGAACGATCTCGATGTGCGCGAACTGGGCATCGTGAGTCCCGACGTTCGCCGCGGCACCAATCGCTTTGACAACCATTTCGGCCTTCAGGAAGCCTTTGCCGAAGTGAAGCTCCACGATCTCAGCAACAACTACGATTTCATTTCGGCGCGCGCGGGAATTCAAGAATTTAACGCCGACTTTCGCGGATTCCTCTTCGTAGATGAGCAGCCGGGCCTGCGCATTTTCGGAAACCTCCACAGCGACCGCATCGAGTACAACGCTGCGTATTTTCAAATGCTCGAGAAGAATACGGACAGCGACTTGAACACGTTCGCGCGCCGGCATCAGCAAGTCGTGCTGGGAAATGTGTACTTGCAGGATTTTTTCTTTCCCGGCTACACCGCGGAATTTGTCGAAGCGTGGAATAAGGATGACGCGAGCGTGCATTACGACGACAACGGATTTCTCGTGCGGCCCGCGCCAATCGGCAACATCGTGAATCAAGGCCCGGGCGGCGGGCCATTGGCGCACGCGATTCGCGTGGGCTACTTTGGCTGGCTCGGGAGCGGGCACATTCGCCGCATCAACGTCACGCATGCGTTTTATCAGGTCGTCGGCGAAGACACGTTCAACCCCATCGCGGGACGGCCAGTCACGGTCAATGCGCAAATGGCCGCAGCGGAAATCTCGTATGATCGCGACTGGATTCGCTACCGCGTTTCCGCGTTTTATACCTCGGGCGACGCCAATCCGCGCGATGGCCGCGCGCGCGGCTTCGATGCCATTGACGACCTGCCGAATTTTGCCGGCGGCATCTTCAGCTTCTGGAACCGCGAAGACATCCGGCTGCTCGGCTCGGGCGTGCAGCTCACGACGGAAGGCAGCCTGATTCCTTCGCTGCGGTCCAGCAAGGAAGAAGGGCAAGCGAATTTCGTGAATCCCGGAATTTTTCTGGCCAACGCGGGCGCGGATTTTGATATCACGCCGAAGCTGAAGGGCTTCGCCAATTTCAACTATCTGCGATTTCAGCGTACCGAACCCCTGGAATTGCTGCTGTTTGAATCGCCCATCCGCCACTCGATTGGCGAGGATTTTGGAATCGGCGTGACGTACCGCCCGCCGCTCACCGAGAACATCGTCTTGACTGGAGGCGCGTCCGCACTGCAGCCGGGAGATGGGTTCAAAGACATTTACACGAGCCGAACGCTTTTTTCGCTGTTCGGCTCCGCGAAGTTTACGTTCTGAGGCGCGCACGAATGCGGCCGCTGCCCAATTCGAGAAGCTGCACGCTGCGAAACCTCAGCGTCCTCTGCGCCTTCGCGTTGTCTTTTCTGTTTCTGTTCCTTGGCAGCGCGAAAACGCGCGCTGGCACGCGAGACAACCCCGAACAAACTTCCGCTGGCTGCGTCTCATGCCATACTTCGACCGACGAGCCGACGATGCATCCAACAAGAACCGTGCATCTCGGCTGCACGGACTGTCACGGCGGGAACGCGACGGTCTCCGCGGCTGCTGGAACGGCGCCGAATTCCGCGGAATACGCCGCGGTAAAAGAAAAAGCGCACGTTCAGCCGCGAAATCCAATCTTCAAGTCTCGCTCTGCATTGCCGGAAGAGACGTACGCGAAATGGCTTGCGGAGTCCTACGACTACGTGAAGTTTCGCAATCCCGGAGATCTGCGCGTCGCGCCGGAAACTTGCGGCGCGGCAGGATGCCACGCGAAGGAAGTCCGCGCTTCCTCGACGAGCATGATGACGCACACCGGCCTGCTCTGGGGCGCGGCGCTCTACAACAACGGCGGTTATCCGACGAAGGACACGCATTTTGGAGAAAGCTACGATCGCGATGGCCATCCGCAGGCCATCAAGTCATTTCCGGTTCCGACAGCGGAGGAAACGCGCACCGAGGGCGTTCTGCCGGAACTTTTCCCGCTGAACCGCTGGGAAATCTCCCAGCCCGGAAATATTCTGCGCGTCTTCGAACGAGGCGGAGAAAAAAAAGCCGAGCTTGGCAATCCGAGTCGTGAAGCCGATCCCGGAAAACCGGATGAAAAACTAAGCGACCGCGGGTTCGGCACGGAACTGCGCACCGATCCCGTTTTTCTTGGGTTGCAGAAAACGCGGCTCGTGGATCCGGTGATGTCGCTTCCCGGCACGAACGATCATCCCGGCGACTATCGCGCGAGCGGCTGCTCGGCATGTCACGTAATTTATGCGAACGATCGCGATCCGGCGCATTCCTCCGCGTACGCGCAATTCGGGCACTCCGGGTTCAGCGCTTCGTCCGATCCCACGATTCCGAAGACCGAATCCGGGCATCCGATCAAGCACGTCTTTACGCGCTCGATCCCTTCGAGCCAGTGCATGGTGTGCCACATCCATCCTGGCACGAATATGCTGACGACGTATTTCGGGCTGACATGGTGGGACAACGAAATTGACGGCGACAAAATGTATCCGCGGGCGCAGCGTAATCCCACGGAGGAGCAACGCTATCAATCCTTCCTGCGCAATCCAGAGTCCGCCGCGGTGCGCGGTTTTTGGAGCGATGAAAAATTTCTCGAGAATCTCGGCAGCCCGGATTTCAACGCGAAACTGAAGACCACGCAGTTCGCCGATTTTCATGGCCATGGATGGGTTTTTCGGTCGGTGTTCAAGCACGACCGCAAAGGCAACTGGCTCGACAAAGACGGCGCGCAGATTCCGTTCGACGATCCGCAACGCTTCGAAAAAGCCGTGCACCTTGCTGACATCCACCTCGAAAAAGGCATGCAGTGCAACGACTGTCACTTTGAGCAAGATAATCATGGCAACGGAAAAATTTATGGCGAGCCGCGCGCCGCGGTCGAAATCGATTGCGTCGATTGCCACGGCACGATTCGCAGCAAAGCAACGCTCGTGACTTCCGGACCCGCGGCTCCGGAAGGTGGCCGCCATCTCGATGCGCTGCGCACACCCTGGGGGCTGCGGCGGTTCGAATGGCGCGCGGATGGCGCGCTGATTCAACGCTCCATGTCCGATGAAAACAAAACATGGGAAATCGTGCAGACTGCGGATTCCGTCACGCCGGGCAACGCGCACTTCAATGCAAAATCTTTTCGCGCTAAGCTCATGACGAAAGACGGCGTCGCCGCGTCGTCGGTTCCTGCGGACGACACGCGGCTAGCACACGCCAATTCTTCGATGACCTGCTACTCCTGCCACACGTCTTGGACGCCGACCTGCTTCGGTTGCCATCTGCAGATGACCGCGAACGCGCGCAAGCCGATGCTCCACAATGAAGGGCTTACCACGCGCAACTACACGAGCTACAACTTCCAGGTGCTGCGCGACGACATCTTCATGCTGGGCGTGGATGGCACGGTCACCGGCCATCGCGTCGCGCCCGCGCGCTCGTCGTGCGCGATTCTGGTGAGTTCGCAGAACGCGAACCGCGAATGGCTGTATTACACGCAACAGACCATTTCCGCTCCGGGCTTTTCTGGACAAGCGTTCAGCACATTTGTACCGCACACGGTGCGCGCGACAGAAACCAAGCAGTGCAGCGACTGTCACATTTCGACGGCGAACGACAACAACGCGTGGATGGCGCAACTGCTTCTGCAAGGCACCAATTTCATGGACTTCATGGGGCGCTACATTTATGTTGCAACCGGAAAGAAAGGGCTTGCGGCCATTCCCGTTGCGGAACACGACGAGCCGGAAGCCATTTACGGAAGCGATTTGCAGCGCATCGCTTACCCGGACGACTACAAAAAATTCGTGAGCCATCGCCGCGAAATTTCAACGACCTTTCGCCACGAAGGCGACGTGCTCGACGTCCAAGCGCGTGGCGAGTACGCCTACACCGCGGCGGGCTCCGGCGGCCTTCGCATCTACGACATCGCGAACATAGACAACAAAGGATTCTCGGAACGCATCACGACGGCGCCGGTTTCTCCCTTAGGGCAGCGGCTTTTCGTGTCCACGAAAAATGCGAAAGCTGTCGCATCGCCGACGACGCTTGGTGTCGATCCGCTTCGCAAACAGCTCCCCGAAAACGAAGAGCAACCAGTCCACCCGATGTACGGGTTTCTCTATGTCGCTGACAAAGAAGAAGGCCTCGTCGTCATTGGCAATCCCGATCTGAAGTCGCGCAGCCCAGGCGTCGGAACTCTTCTCGACGGAAATCCCGCGAACAATTTTTTGCAGCGCGCGTTGGCATTCAATCCGGATGGAGTTCTCACCGGCGCGCGACGGATTACCATCGCCGGAACGTACGCCTATGTCGTCACGGAAAAATCGCTCGTCGTCGTAGATCTCGACAATCCGCTCGCGCCGCGCGTCACGGCCACGCTAGGCGCGCCGTTCCTGGATGATCCGCGTGCCGTTGCTGTGCAGTTCCGCTACGCGTTTGTAGTGGATCGCGATGGGTTGAAAATTCTCGACGTCACCGATCTCGCGCATCCCAAGGGCGTGGAGCACGCCATCGTGCCCCTCGAAGACGCGCGCAACGTCTATGTCGCTCGGACGTATGCGTACGTCTCCGCGGGCAAGCAAGGTCTCGCGATCGTTGACGTCGAAAAGCCCGACGCTCCGAAGCTCGATCAAATATTTACTGCGGACGGCCAACTCAACGACGTCAACGACGTGAAGGTCGGAATGGTCGCCGGCAGCGCGTTTGCGTTCGTCGCCGACGGCAAAAATGGGCTGCGCATTCTGCAAATCGTTTCTCCATGGGACGATGCCGCGCACTTTTCGGGATTCAGCCCGCGCCCCACGCCGAAACTGATTGCCACGGCGCGCACGAGCGGCCCTGCCGTGGCCATTTCCAAGGGCATCGACCGCGATCGTGCGGTAGACGAATCCGGCAATCAACTCGCGGTCTTCGGCCGTCGCGGCGCGCGCCCGCTCAATCTCGCGGAAATGCAGCGTCTCTACCTGCACACAACGAATGGCGACTTTTATTCGGTTTCCGACGAACCCGCTGCCGACGCGAATGCAAACGCCGCATCGTCGTCTCGCGCCTTCGCGCCGCTTGACACGTTCTTCACCCACGCCCGCAATTGGTGGAATTCTTTGTTTTGAGGTGCATTCATGAATCGTCGCAAGTTTCTGTCATCTACTTTGAAAGCTGCCTCCGCCGCATCTTGTGCTCCGTTTCTCAGGGGCGCGGTCGGCACTATCTGGAAGACGCCGCAGAATCCCGCGCAGCAGAAGCCCTGGAACGGCCAGCAACCTCAGCTCGCGCTTACGATGGACGATCCCCGGCTAAAACTGGACTTGAGTCTTCGTTGGCAGGAAGCCAATTCCAACATTCTCAAAGCGCTCCAATCGCGCAACGTCCGCGCGGCTCTTTTCGTTTGCGGGATGCGTGTGGACGAACCCGATGGCACGAAGCTTGTTTCCGCCTGGGATCAAGCCGGCCACATGATCGGCAATCACACGTACTCCCACCAAAACTATTGCGACGCGCGCATCGGCTACTCCGATTTTGCCGTTGATTTCCTGAAAAACGAAAAAGTCGTCGCGCCTTATCACAACAAAACTATGTTGTTCCGCTATCCTTTTTTGAAAGAAGGCGAGACCGCCGATAAGCGCGACCGTTTCCGCGGCCTGCTGAAAGAAAGCGGGTATCGCGTAGGCCACGTTACAATCGATGCGTCCGATTGGTACGTCAACGAGCGCATGTCCGATCATCTGGTCAAGAAGCCCAAGGACAGCATCCAGCCGTATCGCGACTATTTGATCGCCCATCTCCTGGATCGCGCCGCGTTCTACCGGCAACTTGCAATTGACGTCGTCTCCCGCGACATCCGCCACACCGTGCTCGTTCACTACAACACTCTCAACGCCCTCGTCTTGCCGGACGTCATGGCCGCATTTGAAGCTGCCGGCTGGCAATGGATTGACGCCTCATTGGCGTTCCAAGACGAAGTCTTCCGCAGCCAGCCGAAGACCCTGCCGGCCGGCGAAAGCCTGGTATGGGCATTGGCGGCGGAAACGGGCCGCTTCAAGGACCGCCTGCGCTACCCCGGAGAAGACGGCATTTATGAAGAGCCGAAGATGAATGCCTTGGGCCTGTAGGCGCCCTGCTCGATGCGAAGAACCGGGCTCTGTATTTAACCGTATAGTTAAATACGGACGGCAAATTCGCGGTCCCGACCGGACGCCTTTTGTTTCCCTTTTTCTTCGCTTTTGGTAGCCCGTTCAAATTACGGCGTTTGTTTGGCCAATGTGCCCAAACAGGTACGCATCTCCTTTACTTTGTGTCTTTTACGCCCGCAAAGCATCTAACAAAGGTATAATGAATTGTTCACGCTTTTAACGCATAGCTCCCATCAAAATTATTCGTAGGGCAACCCCGGCGAAGAGGGGTAACGTAATTGGTGTAGGGGTACTGGCACCGCACCCAGAGCGGGCCAAGCTCGCCGCGGGCGAGATTCTAAAGAAAAGCACGAAGGAGTACTAGAACATGGTGAAGCAGTATCTTCTGGCCAGCGACTTTGACCAGACTCTGAGCTTCAACGACTCGGGAGTGGTTCTTTCCGAGCTTATCGGGTTTCATTCGTTTCACGACAAGGTCAAAGGCCTTGCGGAAATGAACCTCGTTCAGCAGGGCGCTGAACTCAGCTACTTGATTCTGCACGATCCGGAGTTCCGCCGCGTTCGCCGGGAGCATCTCGTGGAAACCGGCAAGCGCATCCGCCTCAAGCACAATGTGGATTTATTCGCGCGTGCCCTGGGCAACCTCGCGGACGGCTACAAGTTTCATTTCAACGTCATCTCCGCCGCGCCGCAGGAAATCATCCAGTCGGCTCTGGAAGGAATCGTGCCGCCGGAAAATATTTTCGGCACGCGCTTCCGTTACAACGAATCCACCGGCGAAGTGGAGTCCATCATTCGCGCGTCAGCAGGCTGGGGAAAAATCACCGTGCTCGAAGAGCGGCGCGCGGAACTCTCCATCAGTCACGACCACATCATCTACATGGGCGACGGCAGCTCCGATTTGCCCGTCATGATGCACGTCAACCAGCACGACGGCCTGACGATCGCCGTGTCCGAAACCAAAGTCATTACCCGCATCGCGAAGCGCACCGTGCTCAGCGACAACGCCATGAGCGTGCTCGTACCCGTGCTCGAAAAAGTTCTGAATTGGGATTCCGCGCATATCCGGCGGCTGTTTGCTTCGTACGGGCTAAACTTGCTCGAATGGGAGAAAGTTCGCACCGACATGCTCACGATCCAGAGCTCTTCTGAGCCTGTCGCCAGTGCGGCGATACAAGCCCACTAAACACAAACGAGAAAAAAGGCGGCTATCCATGCATCGGATAGCCGCCCCTTTGTTTTCAGCTCGATTTTGCTCGCGAGACAGACTCGCTCGCAGCACTCGCCGCTTACGGGTTGAACTTGAAGTCGATGACTTCCGTTGTCTCCTTCGGTCCCGGTTCGAATTCACTGTCCATCGCCGCCCTTTCTGCTTCCGTTGCGAGAACCGGATGGCCGCCGAGGACGTGCGTGCGCTTCACCTTTCCGTCCGGAGCGATGGTCACTTCCACCTTCACCACACCGGAGAGGTTCAACTTTTTTGCCAGCTCGGAGTACTGCGGTCTCCCCAGGAATTTCACCTTCCGCTTGGCTTCGGCAACGTCCGCAACCTGTCCGTGCGACACAACAGCTCCCCAGCTTACGGCTAACAGCGCGCCCGCGAGGCACGCCAATGCGATTCGTCTGAAGTCTCTCACCTTCTTTTCCTTTAGGCCGGATCATCCGGCGGAGTAAACGCCCGCTTTGCTAATTGCACTTCGCGAACCATAACCGACACGAGATGGCCCTCGCGCTCGCCGGCCCGTATGTCGCGCAAATCACGACAGTTAGCGTCGAGTATTTCGATCGGGAAACATTTTTCCGGCGTATTTTCTGTCTCGCCGAACCCTCCGCATTCAATCGATTTAGTACACGTGTCTCAAAGTGTGACAATCCTCGCCGGGCAACATTTTTCCTATTGAGTATCGTGTCGAGACGCGATCCCGACGCCCACAGCGGCCTCTGACTGGCCACGTCAGGGCGCTTGGGCCTCCGGGCTTCCTCAGCTACAATTCTCCCGGAGGCCTCATGTCCAAGAAATCGATCCTGATGCTGGTCGGCGACTACGTCGAAGACTACGAAGTGATGGTGCCGTACCAGGCGCTGCTCATGGTTGGCCATAAAGTCCATGTTGTCTGTCCCGGAAAAAAATCCGGTGAATTCGTTCCGACGTGCATTCACGATTTTGAGGGCGATCAGACGTACACGGAAAAGCGCGGCCACAACTTCGAGCTCAATGCGACGTTCGACCAGGTAAAGCCGGAAGACTACGACGCGCTCCTGATTCCGGGCGGGCGCTCCCCGGAGTATCTGCGCCTCAACCCGCGAGTCATCGAAATCGTCCACCACTTTTCGAAAACCAATAAGCCGCTGGCCGCCATCTGCCACGCGCCGCAAGTTCTTGCTGCCGCAGGAGTACTGAACGGCAAGAAATGCAGCGCCTACCCTGCCACCGGACCCGACGTTACCGTGGCCGGCGGCACGTACGTCAGTCTCGCGATGACCGAAGCGCTGGTCGACGGCAATCTCATCACCGGTCCCGCGTGGCCTGCGCTCAACGCCTGGCTTGCAAAGTTCATCGCGGCTCTCGGAACCACGGTGCAAACTTGAGGTTGTTTGCTATCGAACAACCGGGCTCGTCGTCAAAACGTTTTCGTGCTCCTTCCCGTCCATCTTTTGTACGAACGTTGATTCTCTGAGGGTTTACCATGCAAGTTTTGCGTAGAGTCGTGATTCTCGCTGCCTTCCTCTCTGCGGGGTCGCTGTTGGCGCAGGAATATCACCCCGCCACTACCGTTCGGAAATTGCCCAACGGTTTGACCGTCGTCGTCGCCGAAGAGCATTCTGCGCCGACGTTCGGCTTGTGCATTTCGTACGGTATTGGTTCACGCCTCGAACCGGAAGGCCGCAGCGGCTTCGCCCACTTGTTCGAACACATGATGTTTGAGGGCACGCCGACGGCTCCCAAGGGCACGTTTGATCGCGTCATTGAGTCCGGCGGCGGCTTCAACAACGGCCAAACCGCCAACGACTTTACGCAGTATTTCGAAAGCGCCCCGATTTCCGCGCTCGACGCCATCCTCTGGCTGGAAGCGGATCGGCTGAAGACGCTGGATTTCTCGCCGAAGAATCTCGAGAACCAGCGCAACGTCGTGGAAGAGGAAGTTCGCGTGAACGTGCTGAACCAGCCGTACGGCCTGTTTTATGCCTTCGAACTTCCCGGCAAAGCGTTCGACAAGTATCCGAATGCGCACAACGGCTACGGCGAGTTCAAGGATCTCGATGCCGCCAGCATCGATGATGTCCGGAATTTCTACGAAAAATACTACGTGCCGGCGAATGCCGTTCTTGCCATTGTCGGCGATTTCTCTACCGACGAAGTGTTCGCAAAAGTCGAAAAATATTTTTCAGGACTGCCCAATAAGCCCGCGCCGGTTCGGCCTGATGTTTCGGAGGGCATGCTCGACAAGGAGCGGCGCAGCCAAGAGTCGGACAGCCTGGCCCGCGTCCCTGGACTTGCCATCGGCTATCGCGCGCCGTCCGCGGAGACGCACGACGCGCTGGTCGGCGCCGTCGCGGGAGAAATCCTGCACAACGGCCAGGCGTCGCGCCTGTATCAATCGCTTGTCAAGGAGAAGCAAGTCGCGCTCTCCATCAGCGGTGGTCTGAATTTCAACAACTACACGCAATTCGAGTACAAAGGCCCGACCTTGCTCGGTTCGTTCGTCATCTACCCGCCGGATAAAACGGAAGCCCAGGTTCTCGCGGCGTACGATGAAGTAATTGCCGGGCTCGCGAAGAAGGCGCCTTCGCGCGAAGAGTTAGATCGCGTTGTGAATAAAATGCGCTCCGACTGGTACGACCAATTGGAGGTTCCCGTGTCGCGCGCGCAGACGCTTTCGCATTTTCAATTGCTCGAAGGCTCGTACGAACGCGCCTACACGATTCCGGATCAGTTGGCCAAAGTGACGCCGGAAGAGGTGCGTGCTTTCGCCGCGAAATATTTGGTCAGCACAAACCGCGCGGTAATCAATCGCATTCCGAAGCCGGGCGAACATGCGGCGAGTGGAGGTGCTCAATGAAAGTCGTACTGCTCGGCGCAGCCTTACTGTTTTCTGCGGCGGCGGCGAGCGCGCAGAAAGAGCAGCCGCTTCCGAAAGACTTGCCTCCGTTCGGCCAGGAGAAGCCGCTGCAAGCTCCCACCGTGAAGGAATCGAAGCTCGAAAATGGTTTGACGGTCTGGCTTGTCCCGCAACCCGCTTTCCCCAAGGTTTCGTTTTCAATTGCCGTCGCGGGCGGCTACACCGCCGATCCAAAGGATCTTCCGGGACTTTCCGACTTAATCTCCGCGACCATTGACCAGGGCACGAAGTCGCGCAACGCGCGCCAGATTGCGGAGGCACTGCAATCCGCGGGCGGAGATTTGAGCGCCAACGCCGGCAAGGAAGGTTTTTACATTACTTCAAGCGTGCTGTCCTCGAAATCCGCGGACGGTCTTTCCGTTCTTGCCGACGTCCTCCAGAACGCCGCGTTTCCCGACAACGAAGTCGCGCTCGCCAAGCGCAATTTGGCAAGTTCGTTGGAAGCTCAGGAGGCCAACCCGCAATTCCTGGCCAGTCGTGCCATGGCCAAGGTTTTGTACGGAGATTCTCCTTACAGCGTGATTTCCGCCACCAAAGAGTCTCTTGCAGCGATGGCGCCGGCCAATCTCCGTTCCGAGTACGCGCGAAGATTTCGCCCGGATCGCGCGCTCGTCGTGGTCGTCGGAGATTTTTCCGCGGACAAGATGCTCGCGACGATCAAAGAAAAATTCGATGCGTGGCGCTCGCCCGAGGAGGCCGCGATCTCTGTGCCGCCGCCGTCCGATGCCGGCCCGGAGCATGCGATTTTCTTCATAAGCCGGGCGGATTCGGTCCAAACCACGCTTTCCCTCGCAGCGTTTGGTCCCAAGCGCACGGACTCGGATTACGAAGCGGCCGTAGTTGCGAACACCATTTACGGCGGCTCGTTCGGCTCGCGCTTGACCAGCAACATCCGCGAGGACAAGGGCTATACGTACACGCCGGGCTCGAACTTTTCGGCATCGCGCGTTACCGGCACAATCCACACCTCTGCGGACGTGCGCAATGCCGTGACTGGCCCCGCGCTCAACGAAATCTTCTACGAATTGAATCGCCTGGCAACCACTTCGCCCACGGAGCGCGAAATGAGCCAGGCCAAACGGTTCCTCATCGGAATCAAAGCCATTCAACTGCAAATTCATTCCGCGGTCGCCAGCGAACTTTCGAATTTGTGGATTCAGCATTTGCCCGCTTCCGAGATTGGTGATTACGGCAAGAAGATTTCCGCCGTAACCGCCGCGGATGTCACTAGCGTTGGGCAGAAATACTTTCCCGCTGCGCGCGTCGCGGTAGTCGCGGTCGGCCAGGAAAATGTTGTACGCGGCCAACTCGCGCTGTTTGGCCTGCCCATCAAGCCGGCTCCCTGAGGCCGCGTCGCGCGGAGTACGTCTCGTCGCAGAACGCTTCGTTGCCGCCGCGGCGAGGCAGTTGCATCTCTGATGTTTTGCATGCAAAATTTTGCTCGGCGTTTCGTGTCGAATCACCCTTCCGCGCTTTCGAAATCGCCGTTCTCCGTGGATAATTTTCTGTTGCACGGATCACTCTAAGGCGGGCCAACATGGCAAATGTCAGCAGCAAGAAAGGTGTCATCGGTATCCTCACCGGAGGTGGCGACGTCCCCGGTCTGAATCCCGCCATTCGCGGGGTGACGGTCCGCGCGCTGCACGAAGGCTATCAGGTGATCGGTTTCCGCCGCGGCTGGGCGGGCCTCGTGGACATGGTCCGCGAGCAAGACTACGACAACTCCGACAATTTTCTCGCGCTAACACAGGAAGTCGTGGACCGCGCCGGCCGTACCGGCGGCACGTTTCTGCATTCCTCACGCACCAATCCGGGCCGCGTCGGCAAATCAAGCGTCCCGCCGCACTTGCGGGACAAATTCAACGCGGAGAAAAATGATCTAACTCCGGAAGTTCTCAAAAATCTCGCTTGGCTTGGCATTGACACGCTCATCCCTATCGGCGGCGACGACACACTCAGCTACGGCGTGCGCCTTCACAAGGAAGGCTTCAAGGTCATCGCCATTCCCAAGACCATGGATAACGACGTTCCCGGCACGGACTACTGCATCGGTTTCAGCACTTGCGTTACACGTACGCTCGCGCTCGTCAACGCGCTGCGCACTTCCGCCGGCTCGCACGAACGCTTCATGGTTCTCGAAGTCTTCGGCCGCTACGCCGGCTACACCGCCATGGTGCCCACCATGGCGGGCGCCGCAAACCGCTGCGTGATTCCCGAATTCAAATTCGATATTGAACGGCTCACCGAACTTCTCGTGCACGACCGCAACAAAAATCCCAGCCGCTATTCGACGGTGCTGGTTTCCGAAGGCGCGATGTTCAAAGGCGGCGAGATGGTTTTCGAAAACGATGCTGCCGACGCCTACGGCCACAAAAAGCTAGGCGGCATCGGGGATATCGTCTCGGAAAAAGTGAAGGAGCTTTCCGCGCAATTTAACAAGGGCAAGCAAATCGAAGTCGTCAATCAGAAGCTCGGCTACCTCGCGCGCTGCGGCGATCCCGATGTCGTGGATTCGATCGTTCCCATGGCCTACGGAAACATTGCGCTGGAGCTCCTGCTCAAGGGCGTTCACGGCCGCCTCGTCGTCCTTTGTAACGGCAGTTACGGCAACATCCCCATTGAAACCATTACCGCCACGAAAAAAGTCGTGGACATCAAAGAGCACTACAACACCGAACGGCTGCGGCCGCAGTTCTCCAGCTTCGAGAAGCGGCCGCTGTTTATCATCTAGCGTTGCGATACGGTTTTGCGCGGCAAGCGGCGGGCGCCTACGCCCGCTTCTCCATTCGAATCACCGGGAGTATCGCGCCATTTTTCAGCGGTACCTGAATCCGTTCGATCTCGACATATCCGCGCGCGCCAAAAAGTTTCGCGCCGGTCAGCGTCGCACCCATTTCGTATCTCGTGAAGCCCGCTGCTTTCGCCGCGTCTTCGCACGCTGAAAGGATCCTGCTTCCCACGCCTTTTCGTGCCCAATGCGGATGCACAAAAAACGCGCGAATTTTGGCGGCATCCCTTCGCGGATCGAGCAAGGAATCCTCCCGCCCCGTCCATGCGTCCCCGCCAAACAGCGTTTTTCTTTTGCTCCATCCTCCGCAGCCTGCAATTTCCCAAGTACTCGCTGCGTTGTTTCGTGCCTCCGCCACGAAGTACGTCCCATCCTCAACCAGTTGGCTATCCACTCCAAAAACCGTCTCGAGCGCGCCTTCCATTTGTTCCTTCGAATAATCCTTCGCCTGCAGTTTCCGCACCGACCTCTCGATCAATTCCCGAAGCATCGCTGCGTCCGCTTTCTCCGCGTTCCGGATTCGAATTTCGTGTTTCGCCATGGCCTTCGCAGCGTTAAAGTGTATCCGGACTCCCCGCCGCGCATCCAAGACTATAGCTTTCAGGAGCTCTGCAATGTCTGCGCAAAATACTCCGCAACGCCGTCTCGGCAAGAATGGTCCGCTCGTCTCCGCTCTCGGCCTTGGCTGCATGGGCATGTCTGAATTTTACGGCCCGCGCAACGACGGCGAATCTCTCGCCACGATCGACCGCTCGCTCGAACTCGGCATGAATTTTCTGGATACCGCCGACGTCTACGGTTACGGCGACAATGAAATTCTCGTCGGCCAGGCGCTGCGCGGCCGCCGCGACAAATTCTTCGTCGCCACGAAATTTGGCATTGTGCGCGACAAAGCCAACGCCGCCCTCCGCGGGGTGAACGGCTCGCCCGCGTATATCCGCTCATGCTGCGACGCCAGCCTCAAGCGCCTGGGTATCGAGACGATCGATCTCTACTATCAGCATCGCGTGGACGCCAGCACGCCCATCGAAGAAACCGTTGGCGCGCTCGCCGAACTCGTTCGCGCGGGCAAAATCCGTTACCTCGGACTTTCTGAGGCGTCCGCGGAAACCATTCGCCGCGCGCACAAAACGCACCCGATCGCCGCTTTGCAAACGGAATACTCGCTCTGGACGCGTGATCCCGAAGACGAGATCCTCCGTACTACTCGTGAATTGGGCATCGCGTTCATCGCGTACAGCCCGCTTGGCCGTGGTTTTCTTTCCGGGCGCTTCAAACGCTTCGAGGACTTCGCGTCCGACGACTATCGGCGCTTCTCGCCGCGTTTTCAGGGCGAGAATTTTCAGAAAAATCTGGATCTCGTCGCGCGCGTGGAAACCATTGCGAAAGAAAAGAATTGCACGCCGAGCCAACTCGCGCTCGCGTGGCTCCTCGCGCAGGGTGAAGATATCATTCCCATCCCCGGCACAAAGCGTCGCAACTATTTGGAGGAAAACTTCGGCGCTATGACCGTTCAGCTTTCCGCGGATGATCTGCGGCGCATCAACGAAGTCGCGCCGCAAGGCGTGGCTGCCGGCGAGCGGTATCCCGCGCACATGATGGCGCTCATCAACAAACAGCAGTCTGCTACGGCCTGAATTCCCGCTAAGCGATCGCTCCCTTACTGCCCGCTGGCCCGAAGCCCAGGCAACGTAAATGTGGGCTGCACTTCTTTGCGTTTCGCCCAATCATGATATGTATGGCATTCGAAGCATCGCGACTCCGCGTGCTCCGGCCCAGGCGCGTGGCACGCTCGGCACGTCGCGATCCCCGGCAGCAGCACATCGCTCGTCTCGGAACTCGTCATCGCTTTTTGATGGCAACTCACGCAAGAAAATCCTCGATGCGCATCGTGATCAAACTTCGCGTGCGGCATCCAAACTAGTGTCGTGTATGCGTGTGCCACGGTTGGGAGATTGCTCGCACTGCTGGATATTGTATCCAGCCGAGATTGCCGGATCCGCGTGTTGTTCTCGAATCCGATGTTATGGCACTGTTTGCAGGTTTTTCGCCAGAGCAGCTCTTCCGCCTCTCCGACTTTCGCCGCAATCCACTCCTTCGGCGTGGCATATACGTGCACCTCAGGCTGAGCCGGTTTCCCCGTCAAATCCCGCCCCGGATCGCGCACTTCTCGCAATTCTTCCGGGTGCGCGGCAATGTACTCAGTGAATCTCTTCACCAGGAATGTGTGTACGGCTTCCGGTTTATCGTGTGGCACGCCCTCGCTGAATCGCTTGTCATACGCCAACGGATGGCAGCCTGCGCACGCAGTCGCAAATTTTACCGGAGTCATTTGCTCTCGTCCCGTCGGCGGCCGGTAGCTCGTCAAAGTTCCGCCCGGTGCCTCTCGCACCTCGTCGTTCAGCGAATAGCTCACTGCTGCGCCGGCGTACTTCGTGTCCGCATACTTCCATGCGCGACCTTCCGTGGCTGCTTCCTCCGTCCGGTGGCAGTCTCTGCACTCAAGCTGTACGGTGGGCCCATTCGGCCCGCTGAGAATCGGCTTCATGTGCAGCGCGTGATTCACTCGAATCGTTCCGGGATCGCGAACGTTCTCGCGCACCGCCGCAAATTCCGGATGCTCATCTTCAAAACTCTTGATCCGTGAAACAAAACTCGTCCCTGGCTGCACGCTTTTCAAATTGCCGTGACAGCGCGCGCAGTTGTCATCGCTCGTCGCGCGCAATTCTACGCGCCCCCGATGTTCCAAATGGCAATCGGCGCATCGCGGCGCGCTTGCACCGGTAAGTGTCACCGTGGTCGTCGCGTGGTGCATCGGCCCGTCGTGACAACTCCGGCACGCGGCATCGCTCGCTTTCGCGGAAAATGTTCCCGCCGTCTGCACGTGGCACGCCGCGCATTCTCTCTCGAGAACCGCATGCGCCGCGCTCATCGTTCCGCTCGAATACACTCGCGAATCTCGCGTCAATCCGTGCCACGCAATCCACGCTACCGCGAGTGCCGGCGCTCCCACGCTCAGCCACAACTTCGCGCGCTTCAGCCCGGTCGGCCGCTTGAAGTAGTTCAGGTCGATCCGTTGCGCCAGCTTTTTGGTTGTACGTGTTCTCGCCACTCTTTCGCTCTCGGCGACTCCGAAAACTCCTTCGTCAGTCCATCAATACTTCAGCGCCGTCACTGCATGTACCGCTCCGAGCACAATCAGCGCCAACGATAGCGGGATATGCACGAGCAGCCATCCGTGCAGCCAGTGATGCAGTTGCTCCTGCCGCACCAGTTGGCGCGCTTCATCACAAATGTCCTCCAAATCCTCCAGTGTTCCGCGTACCGTGCCCGGCAGCAGCGTTTCCAATCCCGCAAAGGCGTTATGCGCTTTGTCGGGGTCGCTAAGTCTTGCGCCATGCGAATTCGGGTGCTGAAGAAACGGCCGCATTTCGCTCAAATAGAATTTTTTCAGCCGGCTGCTCTCGTCTTCCGTTAGCGCCACGCGCTCGTCCGCCACTGCCACGGTCCCGCCGCTCGCACTCGTCGCTGTCGCTCGTGCCGCACTGAATCCTCCGGCTCGCTGCGCATCATCTGCTTCGCTGCGGCCCAGTCCCAGCGATCCGCAGAGCGTTTCCACCGCGCGGTCCGCTTCCTCAATCAAGTGCTTCCGCACGCTTGCGATTTCGTCGTAAATCGTTTCCAGCTTTACGTCCGACGTCATCACGCGCGGCAAATAATGTTGCAGCGCTGCGCCGAAAAGTCCGCTTGCCACCGTCGCGATCAGCAGCCACATCAGCACGCGCGTCAACGTCCCGCCAAAGTGAAATCCCCCGTGCAGCAAAATCATCGGCAAACTTAGCAATCCAAGCCACAAATGCCCGCGCATCCACGCCTGCGTTCTTCCCACTCGCCATGTCGGTACGCGCTTGCGCGCTCCCAGCAGCGCCGGAAAAATCATGCAGCCGGATCCGAGCACTCCAAACGCGAGTCCGACCGCGCTTCCCCCGCGCAGCCCTGCTGGAGATTCCGCCGCGGCCACCGCATAGACGGCAATCGCCGCCGCCAAGATTGCCAGCGATGCGATCGCCCATCCTCGTTGTGTCATATCTATCCGCACGCAATTCTCGCTACGGTAGCACCGGCAGGCCGCCGGTGTGCTGTCTCCATTTATTTCGTTGCCGCTCCACCGCCGAGCATTTCCGAGAAAAACTTCCGCGGATCCACGCGATGCGCCGCGTCGTGCGGGCACGCGTAGACGCAACTCGGCTCTTTCAAGTGCGTGCACAAATCGCACGACGTCGCCTTCAGTTTCACTACCGCTTTCTTCCGTCCTGGCCGTTCCGGATCGTCAGCCAGCACTTCAAACGGGTGCAGGTTGATATTTCCGTAGGGGCAATTCCTCGCGCACAGCCCGCATCCGATGCACCAGTCTTCAATAATCACTTCCAGAGAATGTCGTCGCCGGATCGCTCCCACTGGGCAGCCCACCATGCACAGCGGGTCGCGGCACTGCCGGCACGACGTCGCCACTAGATACTGGTCGAACCGCAACCCTTCTCGTACCAGCCGCGTCACGCCGTCATGCGCGTCCGCGCACGCGTTCACGCACGCGTCGCATCGCGTGCAATTCTGCAGATCCAGAATGAGCAGGCTTTGCGCCTCCATAAGCCCCTGCGAAAGAAACTGATCGATTGGCACGCTGCGCACCGTTTGCATTCGCTGCTGGTTCGCCGCTCGCCGCTCTTCCGCCACCGCTTCGAGTCCTTGCCGCACGCTCGGAAAGCGCTCCACCATTTCCAGGAAGTCGTGGCCCGCAATTCGCACCACCTCGACGTGGTCCAGCGCCGTGCACGTCGCCGTGCGCACTCCGCCCCCCAGCAATCCGATCTCTCCGAAGTAGTCTCCTCGCGAAAGATACGCCAGCACCAGTTCGCCGCCCGGGTACGTCTCCGAAATCTTCACGAACCCAATGCGCACCAGATAAAAACTCCTCGCCGCGTCGCCTTGCCGCGCTATCACTTGCCCCGGCGCAAACCGCTGCAGTTCCACGCTGCCTTTCAGTCGCTCGATGAAATCAGCGGACAAGTCCGCGAACATCGGCACGCCGCGCAGGTGATTCTCCAGCGCGCGTCGCCGGTAGTTCTGATCAATCTGCGCGCGGAACGTCTTGTTCTTCAGCATGATGTCCAGGACGTTCCGTAGCATCTCGAACGCCACGACGTCCGTCTCCGCAATTACCGTCGCCGACCGCGGATAGAAATTCATGCACGTCATTTCGCCGAACAAATCGCCCGGCCCCAGTTCCGCCACAGGGTTTCCATACGCCAGATCCACGGACGCATCAATCGGTATCGTTCGGTCGCGCGCTTCTTCGTCGCGCACGTCGGCATCTCGCGCCGCCAGCGTGCTTGTCAACCGTTTGAAAAATCCTTTCGCGCCGCCTTGCGTCTTTACGTGGGCGATTGGCGAAGAAAGCGCCACGCGCGCCTTACCTTCGAGAATGTAAAATGCCGTCGAGCCAAATTCTCCTTCGCGGCAAATGAGTTCGCCCGCGCGGAAGCGCCGCTTCACAATCGCCCCGCGGTTTATCTCCAGAAACGTTCCGGAAACTCCTGCGAACACCGGCAGTCGCAGCAACTCTTCAGCCTGAAATCCCTCCGCTCCCGGCCCCGCCGCAATCGCCGTTCCCGCCACCGTCTTATTCGTCAGCGCTCCCGTGGGACACGACACCATGCACTCGCCGCAGGAAATGCACGTGGACTCTCCCATCGGCGCGTTCAGGTCGAACGCAATCCCCGCCGCGTAGCCCTTCCCCATGCGGCCCATCACGAAATTACTTTTGATTTCATCGCAGCCGCGAATGCAGCGGTCGCACAAAATGCACGCGTCGTGATCCACCGCAATCGCGAGCGACGAATCATCCAACCCGCGCAACGTCAAACGTTTCGCGAACCGCACTTGCGTAATTCCCGCGGCTTTCGCCAGTGTTTCCAGTTCGCAATCCCCGGTATTCGTTTGCCTGGCGCACGGTGACGGGTGGTCCGCCATCAAAAGCTCGAGCACTGTCTTTCGCGCGTTCAGGACTTTCTCGGAATTCGTGACAACCTTCATTCCCGGCTCGACGGGCCGCACACAGGAAGCCGCGAGCACGCGCGCGCCCGTATCCACTACGCACAGCCGGCACACGCCGACCGGCGTTTCATTCTGCAAATGGCACAGCGTGGGGATCGCGACGCCATTCATCCGCGCCGCGTCGAACACGCTGGTTCCCGCCGGTACGAGCACCGTCCGCCCGTCAATCGTGATCTCCACCAGCGTCGTTGTTGTCGTCGTCGTGCTCACAATCTCTTCTTTGCGTTCCCTGCGCAGGCTCTGCGTCCTCTGCGTTAAGTCTTTTTCTTTCTCTCTTTATTTCGTTACTGGTACTTCGGCTTAATCCCCACGCGAGCCGCTTCCGTCTTTCCCGCCGCAAAGCAAATTCCACTCGGGCATTTCCCATGCAACACGTGCGCATCAATCTCTTCCCGAAAATGTTTCAACACGGATTGCACCGGCGCCGGAACAATCTGCCCCAATCCGCAGATCGACGTTTGGCTCATCGCCGCGCACAACTCGTCGATTAGCCCCAGGTCCGCTCGATACTCTTTTTCTGAGAGTCCGCTGTGTGTCCACCGCGCCAGCAAATCCGTCATTTTTTGCGAACCCACTCTGCATGGCACGCACTTGCCGCACGATTCATTGCGGTAGAACTTCACCGCGTTCAGCGCCATGTCCAGCATGCACGTCGTGTCGTCGCACACGACGATCGCGCCGGATCCCAGCATCGACCCCGCATCCGCCAGCGCCTTGAAGTCCAGCCGCACATCCACCATGGAAGCCGGCAAAAAGCCCGAAGATGGTCCCGAGGGCGCAAACGCTTTCAATTGCCGCCCGTTTCGCACTCCGCCCGAGTGCTTGAAAATCACGTCGCGCATCGAAGTGCCCATCGGCACTTCGAACACCCCCGGCCTCGCCGCATGCCCGCTTACTCCCACAAATTTCATTCCGCGCGATCCGTTCGCTCCCTGCGCCTTGAACCACTCCACGCCGCGCGCCAGAATCTGCGGCACATTCGCGAACGTCTCCACGTTGTTGATGACCGTCGGCTTTTGCCACAGCCCAGCTTGCCCCGGAAATGGCGGCTTGTTCCTCGGCTCCGCGCGTTTTCCTTCCAGCGCTTCGAGCAGCGCGCTCTCTTCGCCGCAAATGTATCCGCCCGGGCTCACGAAAACTTCCAGCTCGAACGACAAATCGCTCCCCAGAATCTTTTTCCCCAGCAATCCCGCGTGGTAACACCGCCGCAACTCTTCGCCTAGTATTTCTTCCTGCCAGTGGTATTCGTGCCGGATATAAACAATTCCTTTCTTCGCTCCCGTCACCAGTCCCGCGACGATCATTCCTTCAATCACCAGGTGCGGAACGTGCGTCAGGATGAAGCGGTCCTTGATCGTTCCCGGTTCGCTCTCGTCCGCGTTGCATACCACATATTTTTCGTGGCCTGGTTGCTTGCGCACCAGGTCCCACTTCATGCTCGTCGGAAATCCCGCGCCGCCCATTCCGCGCAGCTCCGACACTTTCAATTCCGCGAGCACACCGTCCCAATCCTGCGTCGTCACCAGCTTTCGAACGACACCATACTCCTCACCTTCGGCATACGGGTCTGACGCGCATCGCGCGCGCTTCTGTTGCGGGTGCAGTTCGAGCACTTCTTCACCGCGCAGGATTTCCCGTACGATTCCATCAACGCTCGCGACCGTCGCATCGGTAAAGATTTCATCGTTAATGGACACCGCGAGAGCCTGGTCGCACCGGCCCAGGCAGGACACGTCGCGAATCATCACGTCTTTCGATCCCGCCTTTGCGAACCGCTGCTCCAAATCAGCGCGCAACTCGCATGCGCCATTCAGGTGGCAGCTCATGTCCGCGCACACGCGGATGTCCACTTTGGGCGGAGGCGTAAGTTGAAAGTGGGGGTAAAAGCTCGCCACGCTGTGAATTTGATAGAGCGGCGTGTGCGAATGCTGCGACAGCGCTTCGAGTTCCGCCTTGGGCAGGAAGCCGTAGCGCAGCTGGATAGCCCGCAAATCGTCGAAGATCACAGCGCGGCGCCTCGCATCACGAAGAGCCGCGCATCATCTCTCTGAAATTGCGGTGGTGAACACTCCGCAACGTCCGGTTCATCGCGCGGCGGGTTTTCAAACGGATTCTTGCATCGTACTTGCGCTTACTGCGAGTGTAAACGGAAGCCCGTAGCCTTTTCGCGCCACGCTGCGAAAAAGGCAACGCGCGCGCCGCAGCTTCCAACTGATAATTGGGCGAACGAATCTTTCATTTTGCGAATGCGTATCGCCTCCAGCTCCTATTGGTTGCGCGCGGCATTGTGCCTCGTGCTCTTCGTCACTCTGGACTCCGCCGTTCCCTGCGTCTTTGGAGACGGCGCCCGAAATCGCTTTGGCGAGGCCAAACCCCCAAGCGACGCAACCGGCGAGCCGCAAAAATATATCGGTCCGGGTTCCTGCGCGGCGACCAGTTGCCACGGCAGTGTGACGCCGGTTCCCGGCAGCCGCATCTTGCAGAACGAATATTCGACGTGGATCGTCAAGGACAAGCACAGCCGCGCGTATCAGGCGCTAACCGGCGACGTTGGCGAACGCATCGCGCGCATTCTGAAACTGAATGCGAAAGCGGAAGATTCCCCGAGGTGTCTCGTCTGCCACGCGCTTTACATCGCCCCCGAACAGCGCGGCCGCGTTTTCGAAATCTCCGAAGGTGTCTCCTGCGAAAACTGCCACGGCCCTGCCTCCGCATGGCTCGGCCCGCACACCACGCGCGACTGGCCGCACGAAAAATCGCTCTCCCTCGGCATGCACGACACGCGCAACGTCATTCATCGCACCGAGAAATGCCTGGAATGCCATCTCGGCACGAGAGAAAAATTTGTCGACCACGAAATGATTGCCGCCGGGCATCCCGATCTTTTTTTCGAGCTCGATTCGTTTTCCGCGGTGATGCCGCGCCACTGGAAAACGCCCCGCGAATCCACTCCGGGCAAGCCGGTGGAAGATGCCGCGTGGACCGGCGTGCGCGATTGGAGCGTCGGCCAGGCCGTGCAACTCCGCGCGGAACTTGAGCGGCTTACCTGGCGCGCGAAGGGCGAGCGCGCGGACAAAAAAGACGTATGGCCGGAATACTCCGAGCTTTCCTGCTTTGCGTGCCATCACGCGCTCGGCCCTGCGAAGGAGAGTTGGCGCCAGGAGCACGGGTACAGCGGCCGTCGCCCGGGCGATCCTGCGTGGAACGCCTCGCGCTACGTCGTCTTTCGCATCGTTGCTAAGGAAATTGACTCGGCGAGCGCGCAGGATCTGGATCGGCGCCTCAGCGAAGTCTCCGAAGAGATGTCCAAGCTGAATCCGGACCGCAACACTGTCGCCTTATCGGCGACGGCCGCCGCACCGCTCGCACAGCGCTTCGCGGAGCGGCTTGCCGCGATGCAATACGATCAGGCGTTTGCGCTGCGCGCGCTGCAGCAGATTTCCAGTGATGCCAACACTATCTCTCTCGCCGACGAGCGCTCCGCCGAGCAAGCCGCCATGGCGCTCGATTCGCTCTTTATCGCATACAGCAAGGACGCGAAGCCCAGTAATGCCGCGGACGTCCGCGCCGCCATCAACGAACTTTTCCAGTTGCTAGATAACCCTTCCGCCTACGACGCCGACAAATTCGCCGCGGCTTTGCGGCGCCTCCGCGCTCTACTAAAGTAGGAGGCAGGATGGCCTCGACAAATCGTGCCCCTATCAGTCTTTAATGAAGCACCCACGCCCGGCGTTTCCCTCCCGCCCGGAAGTTTCGCAGCCGCGCGCCTGCAAATTCCTCTGAAATGCGAAATTGCGCTCGCGCTGCGATACTCTGTCTTGTCGAAGTACGCCGTCGCATCGGAGCAAAATGAACCGGCTGGAAAACTGGTTTTGCGCATCGTCGTTTTGGCGGCGCATTACGCGCGAGCAATTTCTTCCATGGCTTTTGGCAGGCGTAGAACTCGGCGATCACGTTCTGGAAATTGGCGCCGGAGCTGGCGCAGCGACGGAAGAGTTACGTCATCGCGCGGCGCGTGTCACCAGCCTTGAATACAGCCGTGCCCTTCTGGCGAAACTTGTGCAACGCGACCGGCTGGACGGCGCGGCCGACAACATAAATGGTGCCGCATTGCAGGGCGACGCGGCAGCGCTGCCTTTTCCCGAAAAAACCTTCTCCGCGGTGATTGCGGTCCTCATGTTGCACCATTTGCGTTCGCGTGCAGCGCAGGACCACGCCTTCGCCGAATCGTTCCGCGTCCTTCGCCCTGGCGGCGTGTTTTTGGCGCTCGATATCGCAGACGGTTGGTTCAATCGCATCCTGCACATTCGCAGCACGTTTGTGCCTCTCGCGCCGACGGAACTTCCCGCACAGCTCGGCGCCGCTGGCTTTTCCGGCGTGAACGTCACATTTCGCAGCGGCGGCTTCCGTTTTACTGCCCACCGCCCCGCCGAAAGTGCGTGATTCTGAGTACGGCGATCGCGTTGCTCGCAAAATTGCGTTGCGCACCATAATTCCTTCAGCCGCATCGCGTTGACGCTGCCTTTCTCGCCGCATAGCATCGTTAGATGGGCGCCAAGCCTCTCGCCAGATTTCCTCCCGGCCCCCGCATCGGCTTTCTTCGCTGGAGCAGGGAAGCGCTCGCCTCGCCGGATCCGCTCGGTTACATCAGCGCGCTCGTACGCCAATACGGCGACATCGCCGGAATGCGCGTGCTGAATACACGCATCTTCGTGATCAACCATCCCGACTACATCGAAGACGTGCTGGTGAATCATCCGCGAAAGTTCATCAAGGGCCGGGTGCTGAAAGCCAACAAGCGCGTTTTCGGCGAAGGCTTGCTGACCAGCGACGGCGACTTCTGGCTGCGGCAGCGGCGACTGGCGCAGCCGGCGTTTCATCGCGGGCGTATCGCGGGCTACGCGTCCACCATGGTGGACTACACCGAGCGCCTGCTGCGCGATTGGCGCGGCGGCCAGGAGTTCGATCTGCACCAAGAAATGCTGCGGCTCACGCTGCAAATCGTCGGCAAGACGCTCTTCGACGCCGACGTGGCTGGCGACGCGCAGGACGTTGGCCGTTCCCTGGAATTGCTGCTCGAGTTCGGCGCGAATTTTCGCCGCACGATTTTCGTGCCGCACTGGCTGCCCACGCCGACCAACATCCGGCTCGAGCTGGCGGTGCGCAAAATCGAGAAAGTGCTGTACCGCATTATCGCGGAGCGGCGCGCCTCGGGCCGCGACACCGGTGACCTGCTCTCCATGTTGCTCGCCGCCCAAGATGATGACGGCTCGCGCATGACCGACCGGCAGCTGCGCGACGAAACCATCACGCTGTTTCTCGCTGGGCACGAAACCACCGCCAACGCGCTCTCCTGGACGTGGTGGCTGCTGGCACAGAATCCCGCCGTCGAAGCGAAGCTGCACGCCGAGCTGAGCGCCGTGCTCGCGGGCCGCGCGCCTTCCGTAAACGATTTGCCGAAGCTCATCTACACGAACAACGTTATTACCGAATCCATGCGGCTCTATCCGCCGGCGTGGGGCACGGCCCGCACCGCCATCGAAGACTATGAGATCGCTGGCTATCCCGTTCCGAAAGGCTCCGGCGTCTCGTTTGCGCAGTGGACCGTGCACCGCGACCCGCGCTGGTTCGATGCGCCGGAAGAGTTCCGTCCCGAGCGTTGGGAAGGCGACTTGTTGAAGCGCTTGCCGCGCTTTGCGTATTTTCCGTTTGGCGGCGGCCCGCGCCAGTGCATCGGAAATTCCTTTGCGCTGATGGAAACGGCGCTGATTTTGGCGACGATTGCGCAGCGCTTCCGCTTCCGCCTCGCCTCCGGCCATCCCGTCGTCCCGCTCGCCTCGATAACCCTGCGCCCACGCTATGGCATCCGTGTCGTCGCCGAGGCGATGTAGCTGCGAGCCCTCAGATGCGCGGCCTTCGCCTTGGTCTGTGCAGAGGCATCGCTCCAGCTTGCCTGCGCCATGCGGGCGCGTCCCGTTTTGACGTCGCCTGTGTAGGTGCCGGGATTCAGCCCGGCTCCGCGGGTGGTTGTCCCCTGACGGCAACCGACGGACCAAACTAGGTTGGCGCCGCACTCCACCCTTGCTTATCGCCTTGACATGCGAAAATGGTAGGCTCTCCTCGTGCTCCGTCGTCAACAAAAATCTAAATTCTTTGCCCCACCCGCCGCGGACGGTCCGAATTATTTCAACGACACCCGAGGTGCCCCGATTATGGCTGGCTTGGTTTGGAACACGACGCAATCCTTCACGATCAGTGGCCCGGGAGTTGCTGACAATCCACTCGTTCCCGTTCGGATGAACGGGCAGGATTACGGCACACTCGGCATCTTTCGCAAGGGGAATGGGAATTTTCAAGACGCAACGATTCTTATTAACGGTCAGCCGGCCCCGATCTCCATGCCGATGGGAAAATTTTGCCGAAACGACCGAATGAGGGAGGGACACTAATGAGGGCAAGGTTTAGACTACTTCTGTCATCGCTAGCTGCAGTGGTTCTCCTTTTGATAGCCACCTGCTGGTATATAACTTGGAAGACGAAGCGCCGCGCAGAACGCTTTTTCCAGGAAGCGCAGCGCCTGGAAATCGGGCGCTCAACACCGGAGGATGTCTTCAGGCTAGTTAAATCGAGCCATCAAAGAACAAACGGGGGCTTTGTCGATGCGTGTCTCTCAGACGGTGAATGCACCGGGACAGTTTACTTCGACAACCGGTGGCTGCATCGTGTTCACTTAGCCCCACTCATGGCCTTTCTCTGCCGCTTTGACATCAAGGATCACAGACTTCAGGAACGCTGGCTTGAAGTAGTTTATTCCGACGACGGAAAGGGAGAAAAAGGCGCCTTCCTGCACGACGGGGATACTACGACGTGGCCGGGAGAAGTCCTAAGAAAACCAGAGCAGAAGTTTTTCAACGTAAGTGGGGGCCGCCCCTCTGGCTACCTCGGCATTTTCATTACCCCGCAGACGCCCCCTGATCTGCGAGAGCTTGCCTCCGATTTTAACTTTGATTGTTTGACCCGATTAGGAGGTTGCAAGACGTACGAGGAGATGCTACCCGCCCTGAAGCGAAAGGATCTCTACTGGGGCCAAGACCCATGGGTACATGAAGAAAATCCGGGCGACTAGCCTAGCGCCGGAAACCGAGGGAAAGCCGGGACGTCTTCCCGGCTGAACTCACACGTAGCCGCCGTTCAATGCTGCTAATAGCAGTTCAACCCCGATTTTCGACCGTTCGCTGTAAAGTACTTAGCTCTTCGCCACTTCCGTGCTATCCTTCCCCTCAGTTCGATGGTTGTCCGCCCGGTCGTCCTGCAAGATCCCCCAAGGCATCCCTTCCCAGCGCAATTACCATTTAACAACTGCAGCCGCTCCATAAGTCCTTTAGATGCAACACTTACGCAACTGTTGATTCTACGGCACTTAAAGTCCTTTAGAATGAGCACTTACACAAAAACCAGCGGGAGGGCCCTTCTCCAAGCCTCGCGGTTTGTCAACTCGTTACGCCCCTCAACCACCCCCCGAACCCACCATATCTGCCACCGACACTTCGCCTGCAAACCCTTCTCTATCAATCGACTGCGGACACTTTCCATCACCAATAGGGGTGGGGGGTCGCACCACCGCCATCTCTTCGAGTTTTACTTCAACTCGCACCTCCCTCGCTCCTCTTCCTTCGACTTTCAACCCTCGACCCTCAAACTCTTTCTGCCGTCCTCCGCGCCTCTGCGATATCCTTCTCCCCCGTTCTCTCGCCCCCCAACTGCGTACAAACCGAGCACAACCGACACCTTCAATCCACCTGCGTCCCCATTCCTTTCATGCGCTTCCGCACGCTTTCCGTCACCATGGGGTCGGGTTGAGCCGGTTTGGGAGGCGAATGCGAATACCTAGGCAGAGGAGTGCGTGTGAAAGGCGGAGAGCGGAGGCAGGAGACGACTCATGAGATTAGGCAAAGATAGCCTCGGATTTTCCGTCCAAGCGGCTGACAACGCATCTGTTCGCAGCGGTTTACGGCGTCACGCGGCGCAAGAGCGTTAGCGCGGCGAATAGCATATCTGGATGATGGATGATTGACGTTGGCTTAATCGGGTTCGGACTTGCGGGGCGCGCGTTTCACGCGCAAGTGACCACGCGCGTCCCGGGGCTGCGGCTGGCGGCGATTTTGCAGCGAAGCGGAAACGAAGCGGCGGAAAAGTATCCCGAAGTTCAGGTGGTGCGCACGCTCGAGGAATTGCTGGCGATAAAAGAAATTCGATTGGTAGTGGTGGCGACGCCGAACGAAACGCATTACGAACTGGCGCGGCGTTGCATGGAAGCCGGACGCGACGTGCTGGTAGATAAGCCGTTCACTACGACGCTGGAAGAGGCGAAGGAGTTGGCGGAGCTTGCGAAAAAAAAGAGCAGGCTGCTGACCGTTTACCAGAACCGGCGGTTCGATGGCGATTTTCAAACGCTGCTGCAGATCGCGCGAAGCGGCGAGCTCGGGCGCATTGTGAGTTTTGAGGCGAACTACGACCGTTATCGGCCGCAACTGAAGCCGGGGGCGTGGCGCGAGCAGCGCGGGCCGGGAGCGGGAATCTTTTTTGATATCGGCCCGCACGTGATTGATTACGCGCTGGTGCTTTTCGGGATGCCGGAGGCGATTACCGCGGACATTCGGATCGCGCGCGAAGGCGCCGCGGTAGACGACACGTTTGATGTGGCGTTTCATTACCCCGGCGGCGTGCGCGCGGATTTACGGTCGTCCATCCTGGCGGCGGCGCCGCGTCCACATCTGAGTTTGCGCGGAACGCGCGGCTCGTTTGTGAAGCAGAGCGTGGATCCGCAGGAACATAACTTACGATACGGGAAAATACCGGAAAGCGGTCCATGGGGCGCGGAGCCAGAAGAGAATTGTGGCGAATTAACGATTGCCGAGAACGGGCAGCTCGCAACGCGCAAGGTCCCGTCGGTGGATTGCGACTATCGCGTGTTCTACGCGAACCTCCGCGACGCGATGCTCGGCAAGGCAGCGCTTTTTGTGACGCCGGAGTGGGGTGTGGATGTGATGCGGCTGCTGGAATTGGCGAGAAAGAGCAGCGACGAGCGGAGAACGGTCCCGGTTTCGGCAGCGGCGCTGGCCGGAACATGACATTTTCAAGTATCCGCGCGCCGTCACGTATAATCTAAATTATGGGAGCAGGAGAGGAGCCCGCGCGTGGCCAGCATCGTTGAATTAGCACCCTCCATACTGTCCGCAAATTTCGCGCAACTGGGCACCGAGGCTAAGGCAGCGCTCGAGGGCGGCGGCACGGTGTTGCACCTGGACATTATGGACGGGCACTTCGTTCCCAATCTTACGATTGGCCCGCCAGTGGTGGCGTCACTGCGCAAGACGCTGCCGGATGCGACATTCGATTGCCACCTGATGATAGAAAATCCCGACGAGTTCATCGCGGCGTTTGCGGAAGCGGGCGCGAACTGGATTTCCGTGCACCAGGAAGCGTGCATACACCTGGACCGGACGCTGCATTTGATCGAGTCACACAACTGCAAGGCGGGAGTGGTGATTAATCCCGCGACGCCGGTGCACATGCTGGAAAATGTTCTGGAAATTGTGCACCACGTTTTGATTATGTCCGTGAACCCCGGCTTTGGAGCGCAGCACTTCATTCCAAATTCGCTGAAAAAAGTGGAAGCGCTGGCGCGCCTTCGCGAGTCGCGGGGATTGCATTTCCGCATCGAGATTGACGGTGGCGTGGCGTTGGACACAGTCGCGGATATCGTGAAGGCGGGCGCGGAAATTCTGGTCGCGGGGAACGCGGTGTTCGCGCACGGAGATATTCGCGAAAATGCGCAAGCTTTGTTGAACGCAGCGCGAGCGGCAGCCGCTACCACGCGAAGCTCGTCCCCGCCGCGGCTGCGACGCGCGGCGACTCTGCCGGGCCCAGCGAAGCCTGAACGGCAGCGGCGGCGGACGTAATTCCCACCGAGAAGAAGAGATAAACGCAGAGATGTTGGGCCAAGTCGCGGCACGATGGATGTCGCGCTCTCCCGAATGAAGAAGTACACGTCGCGGGCGATCGCCGATCAGGCGGGCGGGACAGATGTGTTTAGCGGATGGCGCTACTGTTCTTCGTAGTTCCATGTAAGGCCGCCGTCAACGACGAAGGTGGTACCGGTCACGTAGCTCGATTCGGAGGAGGCCAGGAACGCGGCGATGGGCGCGACGTCCTCAGGCGTGCCGAGACGGCGCAGCGGAATGTTATCGAGAAGACTCTTCAGCTTGACGGGATCGTTCAAGAGATTTTTGTTGATGGGCGTTTCGATGGCCCCGGGAGCAATGTTGTTGGTGGTGATGTTGTACGGGGCGAGCTCGATAGAGAGATTGCGGGTGAGCATTTTCAGGCCACCCTTGCTCGCGCAATAAGAGGAGAAGTGCGGGAAGGGCAGCTCTTCGTGGACAGAGCTGATGTTGATGATTTTTCCGGGGCGATGCGATTGCATCCAGTAGCGCACGGCGGCCTGGGTAACGAAGAAGAGGCCTTTCAGGTTTACGTCCAGCACGAAATCGTAATCGGCTTCCGTGACGTCCCAAAAGTCGGCGCGCTTTTCGACGCCCGCATTATTGACCAGGATATCGAGAGCGCCGAACTGCGCGACGGTTTCGGAAACGAAGCGCGCGCCGTCGGCGAGCTTGGAGACGTCGGCCTGGATGGCGACGGCTTTGCCGCCGCTGGCGCGAAGGACAGAGGCCACGCGTTCGGCGCCATCCTTATCGGCGCGATAGCAGATTGCGACGGCCGCGCCGTCGGCGATGAAACGCTCCGCGATTCCCAAGCCGATTCCCTGGTTGCCACCAGTGATGGCGGCGACTCTTCCCTGCAAGCAATCAGACACGGGTTTGACCTCCATTGAGAAAGGCTAACATGCGGAGTGTTACGGAGCGATTTCTGCGCCCGCCGCGATCGACGCGCGCGAGCCCTATCAATTCGGGCGGAAGCGCGACTCGACGACGAGTGTAATCGCGGATTCGACGGAAAGCCCCGCGGAAATGAGCGGCTGAAGCCAGAGGCGGCGGAACTGTTCAGGCTGGTCTTCGGCTTCGCTGAAGAGATGATCCAACGCTTCGAGCTGCCAGCTGCGCTCGAGGTCTTCGCGAGTCAAGCGCTCGCGGAATTCTTCGACAAACGTTTTCGGTTTCTTGGCGATCATGGCAGCAAACCTTACAAATCCTTTGCTACGTTGATATATCTGGTCTCAAAAATTCAGCGAGCAAGCCACGCATTCATCGCAGCCAGGGTACCCGGCAGGGAGGGGTGATTGCATGCCGGTCTTACGTTGCGAAGCCGAGGTTCTGTCGTCCGACAACTTTTTTGTGCCAACTAATTCGATGCGCGAAATGGCGTTGCGGTCGCTTCGGAAAAATGCGCCGGTTCCGGGCGTCAGGATCTTGGTTCAAACGCCCGGAACCGTCGCCAACGATCAGCCAGCGATGAAGAGAGTGCGGCCATCGCGATTAACGAGGAGCAGCGGGCTGCTTCCCGCTTTGCGAACGGCACTCTGGAACTCCGAGATGTCTGTCACGGGCTGATGATTCACTTCCTGAATCACGTCGCCCTTTTGCAATCCGGAGTCGGCCATTTTGCTGGACGGGTCGATGTCGGTGACAACGACGCCTTTGGTGGAAGGCGAGATGCCGAGCTCGCGAGCGATGGAGCCAGTGAGCGTTTCGACTTCGACGCCCTCGAGAGCCTTGCTATCGGAATCGTTGGCGCCGGTCGAGTTGTTCTGCGCGGAGTCCGGAGGCATTTCGGCGAGCTTGACGTTGGCGGTGTGTTCGCTGCCGTCACGCAGGTACCTGATGGAAACGTCCGAGCCGGGATGCATCATCGAGATGCTCATGCGCAACTGATTGCTGTCGCTGACGGGCTTTCCGTTGACGTCGAGAATGATATCGCCGCGTTGCAAGCCGGCGGACTTGGCGGGGCTGTCAGGAGAAACGTCGCCGATGACGATGCCCTGCGCTTCCTTCTCTCCGAAGGAACGGGCCATGGCGGGCGTCACGTCCTGCGGATAAATGCCGAGATACGCGCGGGTGACGTGACCATTCTTTAGGATTTCGTCCATGACTTCGCGAGCCAGATTGGACGGAACGGCGAAACCGATACCCTGGCTGCCGCCGGAACCGTGCGAGAGGATGGCGGTGTTGATGCCGACGAGCTCGCCGCGATCGTTGATGAGCGCGCCGCCGGAATTGCCGGGATTGATAGGCGCGTCGGTCTGCAGGAAGTCCTCATAATCCTCGATGCCGAGATTGCCGCGGCCGGTGGCGCTGATGATCCCGCTGGTGACGGTTTCGCCGACGCCGAACGGATCGCCAATGGCGAGCGCGACGTCGCCGACTTGAACTTTCGCCGAGTCACCGATAGTGATGGGCGAGAGATTACCGGCGTCGATTTTCAGGACCGCGATGTCGGTTTTAGAATCCGCGCCGACGATGTGGGCTTTGAGTTCGCGTTTGTCGGAAAGCGTCACGCGAACGTCGCTGGCGCCGTCGACAACGTGGTTGTTGGTGAGAATGTAGCCTTCGGGGCTCACGATGACGCCAGAGCCGAGAGCTTGTTCGCGTTGCGTGCGCGGAACATTGAAGTGGCCGAAGCCGTTGTCGCCAAAGAACTGGCGGAAGAAGGGGTCCATCGGAAAGTCATCGGAAGAGTTGATGCGGTTGTGGATGACTTTGGAGGACGAAATGTTCACCACGGACGGCAGCACCTCTTTGATGAGCGGGGCGTAGCTGGACTTGCTGGGTGGTTCGGAAGGGCTAGCCAGTTTCAAAGTTGCCGGGGGATTGCCAGATAAAATCGTTTTCCCGGTTTCGCGCGCCAAGCCCAAACCGGCGGCACCGAGCACGAAGCCCAGCACGAGAACCGCGGGCTTCGACTTCAGAATCGTTATGAATGAATTCATGAGTCCTCTCCTGCGTCAAAAAACAGAATTGCGGCGGCCGCGCTGTCGAGTGATGGCTGGTCATGCGGCGCCAATTAATGAGACGCCGGTAGGCAGGGCGGTGATTCTCCCTGCGGGTGGGGATTTGGAAGGCCGGTGATTGGGTATTGCCAAGCCGAGCTAAATGTCGGGGATAGCGGAAACGATATGGCTAACCCGGATTTCTCACCAGGATTGAGTTGAGTGCGAGAAGTGACGAGATTTTTCGTGGTTTGGCGTGGGGACGAGACCAAGCGCAGCTATTCTGTCGACCTGCTCACTGAAGGAGAATGAGTTACGGGC